>Ga0222689_1000046_pt1 | contig 87573 bp, 68 predicted proteins | sample AntAcemetage1231_FD_179838 | JGI IMG/M metagenome (GOLD analysis project Ga0222689, IMG submission 179838) | Saline water microbial communities from Ace Lake, Antarctica - #1231 | ecosystem: Environmental > Aquatic > Non-marine Saline and Alkaline > Saline | place: Antarctica: Ace Lake...
GAGAACTTGTCGCATTGCTACAGTCACCAGCCAAAAATGTTATCTCTGCCCTTAAATCGGGTGGCGGTACTATTGCTGGCCTTGTAAAAACTCTTTCCGAAAGATAATTTAATTCATCGATCCAAAGAACCTCTCAAAACAATATACTAAAATGGCGGATCTTAAAGCAATGGCTGAAGAGCTAGTTAACCTCACAGTAAAAGATGTGAACGAGCTTGCTCAAATCCTAAAAGACGAATATGGCATCGAGCCTGCTGCAGCAGCAGTAGCAGTTGCCGGACCAGCAGGCGGAAGCGGCGATGACGCTGCAGAAGCTCAGACTGAGTTTGATGTTATCCTTAAAGCAGCTGGTGGCGCTAAGCTAGCAGTTGTGAAACTAGTGAAGGAACTCACTGGTCTTGGACTCAAAGAAGCGAAAGACATCGTTGATGGCGCTCCAGCTCCTATCAAAGAAGGTGTTAGCAAGGACGAAGCAGAATCCTTGAAAGCACAACTTGAAGAAGCAGGCGCAGAAGTTGAGCTCAAGTAATAGTATCATTTAACTTAAAGGGTTAGGCCTTGGCATTGTGCCTTGGCCTATACCCTTTTGTGGCATAAACACTTTCCACTGTGGATTGTTGTATGTAATTAGTTCCATCACACTCGATTAATACGTAAGGCCTTGGTTACAAAAAGCATTATTCCGGAACGCGTCAGCTTCGCATCGATGAAGAGCGTTTACGATTACCCGGATTTTCTCGATATCCAAATCAAGTCTTTCAAGGAGTTCTTTCAACTGGACACAAACCCAGAAAATAGAGCTCAGGAAGGCCTTTTTAAAGTATACTCTGAGAATTTCCCTATCACAGATACAAGAAACCAATTTGTACTGGAATTCCTTGACTACTTCGTTGACCCTCCGCGATACAGCATTGAAGAATGTATCGAAAGAGGATTGACTTACAGTGTCCCTCTAAAGGCTAAGCTCAAATTGTATTGTACTGATCCTGAACACGAAGATTTTGAAACTATCGTGCAGGACGTGTACTTGGGAACTATCCCATACATGACCCCTAGAGGATCTTTTGTTGTAAACGGTGCTGAAAGAGTTATCGTTTCTCAATTGCACAGATCTCCGGGTGTATTCTTCGGACAAAGTCGCCATGCTAATGGAACCCGACTTTACAGCGCTAGAATCATCCCTTTCAAAGGCTCATGGATCGAATTTGCAACTGACATCAATAATGTCATGTATGCGTATATCGATCGTAAAAAGAAATTGCCTGTAACAACTCTCCTTCGTGCTATCGGATACGAGAGTGATAAAGATATCTTATCAATTTTTGACCTTGCTGATGAAGTAAAGGTTAGTAAAGCTGCCTTGAAAAGGGTAATTGGCCGTAGACTCGCTGCAAGAGTCCTTCGCTCTTGGGTGGAAGATTTTGTGGATGAAGATACAGGTGAAGTGGTTTCTATCGAACGTAATGAAGTAATTATTGATCGTGAGGTGGAAATCGATAAAGATCACGTAGATCTAATCGCAGAAGCTGGTGTTAAGTCTATTATCCTCCACAAAGAGAATATTAATGCTGCCGATTTCTCGATCATCTACAATACACTGCAAAAAGATACTTCGAACTCTGAAAAAGAAGCCGTTGAATATATCTACCGCCAGCTGCGTAACGCTGAGCCACCAGATATGGAGACAGCCCGTGGAGTTATCGATAAACTTTTCTTCTCGGAACAGAGATATGACCTTGGTGAAGTTGGTCGTTTCCGTATCAATCGCAAATTGGGATTAGATGCACCTGAAACACAACGTACACTTACACGTGAAGACATACTATCTATCATTAAATACCTTATCCGACTGGTGAATTCTCAGGCGGATGTTGATGATATCGATCACTTGTCTAACCGTCGTGTTAGAACAGTAGGAGAACAGCTTTATAGCCAGTTCTCAGTTGGACTTGCTCGTATGGCAAGAACCATCAGAGAGCGTATGAATGTTCGTGATAACGAAGTGTTTACACCTGCTGACCTTATTAACGCCAAGACTTTGTCTTCGGTGATTAACTCTTTCTTTGGTACCAACCAGCTGAGTCAATTCATGGATCAAACGAATCCACTCTCTGAGGTTACCCACAAAAGAAGAATGTCGGCACTCGGACCAGGTGGACTCTCCAGAGAGCGCGCAGGTTTCGAGGTTCGTGATGTTCACTACACACACTACGGTAGACTTTGTACTATAGAAACTCCTGAAGGACCAAACATTGGTTTGATCTCTTCACTTTGTGTTTATGCAAAAGTGAATAGACTTGGCTTCATTGAAACTCCTTACCGTAAGGTGGAGAATGGTGTTGCAATCTTGAACAACGATGCAGTAACATACTTCAGTGCTGAAGAAGAAGATGAAAAAGTAATCGCTCAGGCGAACGCTATCATTGACGACAAAGGAAAGTTTGCAACTGGAGTAGTAAAATCAAGGTTGGAAGGTGACTTCCCAGTAGTTGAGCCAAGTAAGCTTGATTATATGGATGTTGCTCCGAATCAGATTGCTTCAATTGCAGCATCTTTGATTCCTTTCCTTGAGCACGATGATGCGAACAGAGCCTTGATGGGATCTAACATGATGCGTCAAGCAGTTCCTCTATTGAAGCCTCAAGCGCCTATCGTAGGTACAGGCTTGGAACATGCTGTTGCTCGTGATTCAAGAGTACTTGTTACCGCTGAAGGTGAAGGTGTTGTTGATTTTGTAGATGCAAATGAAATTCACATCAAGTACAAGAGAACAGAAGAAGATGAATTGGTAAGCTTCGACGGTGACGTTAAAGTTTATAAACTCATTAAATTCCTTAAGACCAACCAAAGTACTTCTATCAACCTTCATCCAATTGTGATGAAAGGCGATAAAGTGGCTAAAGGTCAGATTCTTTGTGAAGGATACGGAACTGAAGGCGGTGAACTTGCTCTAGGTAGAAATATGAAAGTGGCATTCATGCCATGGAAAGGTTACAACTTTGAGGATGCCATCGTGATTTCTGAAAAAGTAGTGAGAGAGGATGTCTTCACTTCTATTCACATCGATGAATACTCATTAGAAGTTCGTGAAACAAAACGTGGTCATGAAGAATTGACTGCCGATATCCCGAACGTTAGTGAAGAAGCAACTCGTGATCTAGATGAGAACGGATTGATTCGTATCGGCGCTGAAGTGCAAGAAGGTGATATCTTGATTGGTAAGATTACTCCAAAAGGAGAAACTGATCCAAGTCCTGAAGAAAAACTCCTTCGTGCGATTTTCGGTGATAAAGCCGGTGATGTAAAAGATGCTTCCTTGAAAGTTCCACCATCTGTTAGAGGTGTTGTGATTCAGAAGAAGTTATTCTCTAAGCACATCAAAGATCGTCGCTCTAAGGCTTCGGATAAAGCATTGATCGAAGCTCTCGATAAAGAACATGAAAAAGATGTTAATGATCTTAAGAAAATTCTTATCGATAAGCTGATGACTATTGTAGGAGGTAAAGCTTCTCAAGGAGTCTTCAACCACTACAAAGAAGAGCAGATCAAAAAAGGAGTGAAATTCACTCAAAAAGCACTTCAATCTATCGATTACAGCAATGTAAATACGGATACTTGGACTAAAGACGAGAATTCTAATCTTTCAGTTAAGAGAGCAATTCACAATTACAATCTTAAGTTCAATGATCTTTTGGGAGCTAATAAGCGCAAGAGATTCCAAGTTACTGTCGGTGATGAATTACCAGCTGGTATCATGAAGCTTGCTAAGGTTTACGTGGCGAAGAAACGTAAATTGAAAGTGGGTGATAAGATGGCGGGACGTCACGGTAACAAAGGTATCGTAGCGAAGATTGTACGTGCTGAAGACATGCCATTCCTAGAAGATGGAACACCAGTTGATATCGTATTGAATCCACTGGGTGTACCTTCAAGGATGAACTTGGGACAGATTTACGAAACTGTACTGGGTTGGGCAGGTTTGAAGTTGGGTAAGAAATTCGCTACTCCGATTTTTGATGGTGCTACACTTGATGAAATTGAAGAATATACCAAGGAAGCTGGAATTCCATCTTTAGGATCTACCTATCTATACGATGGTGGTACTGGAGAAAGATTCCACCAACCTGCCACTGTAGGTGTGATTTACATGCTGAAACTGGCTCACATGGTAGATGATAAGATGCACGCCCGTTCAATCGGACCATACTCTCTCATCACGCAACAACCACTCGGTGGTAAGGCTCAGTTTGGAGGCCAGCGTTTTGGTGAGATGGAGGTTTGGGCACTTGAAGCATTCGGTGCTGCTAACATTCTTCAGGAAATACTTACAGTTAAGTCTGATGATGTTGTTGGTAGAGCTAAGGCTTATGAGTCCATCGTTAAAGGTGATGTAATGCCAACTCCTGGAATTCCGGAGTCGTTCAACGTTTTACTTCACGAATTACGTGGACTAGGTTTGAACATCAGCTTGCATAATTAATAGATTTTCAGTCAGTGCTAGATAATAAGACAAATGGCTCAGAAAAAAAATATTAAGGTAAACAGCGAATTTTCAAAAATAACCATCAGCTTGGCATCGCCTGAGTTGATCCTCGAGCAATCGCACGGAGAAGTGCTTAAGCCCGAAACGATCAACTACAGAACATATAAGCCAGAGAGAGATGGATTGTTTTGTGAGCGTATCTTCGGCCCTGTAAAAGATTACGAATGTCATTGCGGTAAATACAAGCGTATTCGCTACAAAGGAATCGTTTGTGATCGTTGTGGTGTTGAAGTAACAGAAAAGAAAGTACGCCGTGAGAGAATGGGACATATCCAATTGGTAGTTCCTGTAGCTCACATTTGGTACTTCCGCTCGTTGCCAAATAAAATTGGTTACCTACTAGGATTGCCTACTAAAAAGTTGGATCAAATTATCTATTACGAGAGATACGTAGTCGTTAGCCCAGGTCCCGCTATGAATAAAGAAGGTGAACCATTGTTGGTGATGGATTATCTTACTGAAGAGGAGTACTTGGATATCCTTGAAACTCTTCCAAAAGAAAATCAATACCTAGACGATAAGGATCCAAATAAATTCGTTGCGAAAATGGGTGCTGAAGCACTTCATGATTTGTTGGCGAACTTACAATTGGATGACCTATCGTACAGTCTTCGTCACCAGGCTAACACGGAGACATCACAACAAAGAAAGAACGAGGCACTCAAGAGACTTCAAGTTGTTGAAGCACTTAGAGATGCGAATTTGAGAATTGCAAACAATCCTGAATGGATGATAATTCGCGTTGTACCGGTTATTCCACCGGAACTTCGTCCTTTGGTTCCTCTTGACGGAGGTCGATTTGCAACTTCTGATTTGAACGACCTATACCGTCGTGTGATCATTAGAAACAACCGATTAAAGCGATTGATTGAAATTAAAGCTCCTGAAGTAATCCTCAGAAATGAGAAAAGAATGCTTCAAGAAGCTGTTGATTCACTTTTCGACAATAGCCGTAAATCTAGCGCTGTTAAAACAGAATCCAACCGTCCTTTGAAGTCTCTTTCAGACAGTTTAAAAGGTAAGCAAGGTAGATTCCGTCAAAACCTATTGGGTAAGCGTGTTGATTATTCTGCACGTTCGGTAATTGTTGTTGGACCAGATCTAAAACTGCACGAGTGCGGTTTGCCAAAAGATATGGCTGCTGAGCTTTTCAAGCCTTTCATCATTCGTAAAATGATCGAACGTGGTATTGTAAAGACAGTGAAGTCTGCGAAGAAGATTGTAGACAAGAAAGAACCTGTTGTTTGGGATATTTTAGAGAATGTTCTTAAAGGACACCCTGTATTGCTAAACCGTGCCCCAACTCTTCACAGATTGGGTATTCAGGCCTTCCAACCAAAGTTGATTGAAGGAAAAGCGATTCAATTGCACCCATTAGTTTGTACTGCATTCAACGCCGATTTCGATGGTGACCAGATGGCGGTACATCTTCCTCTTGGAAGTGCTGCTGTGCTTGAAGCACAATTGTTGATGCTCGCATCTCACAACATCCTTAACCCAGCGAACGGTGCGCCGATTACTGTACCTTCTCAAGACATGGTGCTCGGACTTTACTACATTACCAAGGGTAGAGTTTCTGATAAAGAGCATACAGTGATGGGTGAAGGCATGACTTTCTATTCTCCTGAAGAAGTTATCATCGCGTACAACGAAGGGAAACTAGAATTACATGCGCACATAAAATTACGTTGGACTGGTGTATCAGGTGTTCCTGAAATCATTGAGACTACTTGTGGACGAGCTATGTTCAATGAAGTAGTTCCTAAAGAAGCCGGTTATATTAATCAAGTTCTGACTAAGAAGTCATTGCGTGATATCATCGGAAATATCATCAAGATTGTTGGAGCGGCTAGAACTGCCCAATTCCTTGACGATATCAAGCAGATTGGTTTCATGATGGCATTTAGAGGCGGGCTTTCTTTCAACTTGAATGATGTAATCATTCCAGATGAGAAGGAAGAATTGGTTGAAGCTGCTGGTGTGAAGGTGAAGGAAGTGATCGAGAACTATAACATGGGTCTTATCACGAACAACGAACGTTACAACCAGATTATTGATATCTGGACAAACACCAACTCTAAGCTGACCAACATCTTGATGGATCGTCTGAAGACCGACAAGCAAGGATTCAACTCTATCTACATGATGTTTGACTCTGGAGCTCGTGGATCTAAAGAACAGATTCGTCAGCTTTCTGGAATGAGAGGTTTGATGGCAAAGCCACAAAAATCTGCTGCTTCAGGAGGTCAAGATATTATCGAGAATCCTATCCTCTCTAACTTTAAAGAAGGACTTTCGATTCTTGAGTACTTTATTTCTACTCACGGTGCTCGTAAAGGTCTCGCGGATACAGCCCTTAAAACGGCCGATGCGGGTTACCTTACTCGTCGTTTGGTTGATGTGGCACAAGATGTTATCATCACAAACTTTGATTGTGAGACCTTAAGAGGTATCGTTGCTTCTCCACTAAAGAAGAGTGATGAAATTGTTGAGTCACTTTACGATAGAATTCTAGGACGTGTTTCTGTTCACGATGTTATACATCCTGATTCAGGTGAGGTAATCCTAGAAGCTGGTGAAGAAATCGATGAAGATATCGCTTCTGCTATCGAAGGAGCTGGTATTGAAGAGGTTGAAATTCGTTCTGTACTCACTTGTGAGCAAAAGACAGGATGTTGTTCTAAATGCTACGGTCGCTTCCTGGCAACAGGAAGAATGGTTCAAGTAGGCGAGGCTGTTGGAGTTATCGCAGCTCAGTCAATTGGTGAGCCAGGAACGCAGCTGACACTTAGAACATTCCACGTTGGGGGTGCTGCATCGAATATTTCTGAAGACAGTAACATCAAAGCGAAATACAGCGGACTTCTTGAGTTCGATGAATTGCGCTCTGTGAAGAGAACGCTTAAAGATGGTACTACTGAAGATATCGTTGTTTCACGTTCATCAGAACTAAAAGTTGTTGATGAAAAGACAGGTGTAACACTTGCAACATCAAACATCCCTTATGGATCTAAGCTTTATGTTAAAGGCAAGAAGAAGATTGAAAAAGGAGATTTGATTTGCGATTGGGATCCATGGAACTCAGTTATCATTACAGAAGAAGCAGGTAAAATTCACTTCGAGAGTGTTATTGAAGGAATTACTTTCCGTGAGGAAATGGATGAGCAAACTGGATTTGCTGAAAAGGTTATTATCGAAACCAAAGACAAGAAGAAGAACCCATCTATCGAAATCCGCAAAGGAAAAGAGACAGTGAAGGAGTATTCAATTCCTGTTGGAGCACACATCTCTGTAAAAGAGGGTAGTGACATCGGTATCGGTGAGATTCTTGCAAAAATCCCGAGATTAGCTGGTAAGTCTGGTGATATCACCGGAGGTCTTCCACGTGTGACTGAACTTTTCGAAGCTCGTAACCCGTCGAACCCAGCTGTTGTTACTGAAATTGATGGTATCGTATCTTACGGTAAAATCAAAAGAGGTAACCGTGAAATCCAAGTGGAATCACGTACTGGTGAAGCTAAGAAGTACCTTGTGCCTTTGGCCAAGCATATCCTGGTTCAGGAGAATGATTACATCAAAGCAGGAACACCACTTTCTGATGGGGCTACTACTCCAGCTGATATTTTGGCAATCGAAGGACCAACTGCAGTTCAAGAATACTTGGTGAATGAAATTCAAGAAGTATACCGTCTGCAAGGTGTGAAGATTAACGATAAGCACTTTGAAGTTATCGTACGTCAAATGATGCGTAAGGTGATCATTGAAGATCAAGGAGATACTAAGTTCCTTGAAAAGCAAAGCATCGATAAGGTTGACTTCATGGAAGAAAACGATAATGTTTTCGGAATGGTTGTCGTAACTGAAAAAGGTGAGTCTGACACATTGAAAGAAGGACAGATTATTTCTGCAAGAAGATTAAGAGATGAGAACTCTAAGCTGCGTAGACTTGACAAAGGTCTAGTGGAAGCAAGAGAAGCAATCCCTGCGACTTCTCGCCCTTTACTTCAAGGTATCACAAGAGCCTCTCTTCAAACGAAGTCGTTCATCTCAGCCGCTTCCTTCCAGGAAACGACTAAGGTTCTTAACGAAGCGGCAGTTAGCGGAAAATCCGATGATCTTGCCGGACTGAAAGAAAACGTAATCGTTGGTCACTTGATTCCAGCAGGTTCTGGAGCTCGTATCTTCCAAAAGCTTATCGTTGGAAACAAAGAAGAGTATGATCGCTTAGTTGCTATCAAGAACTCTGAGAAAGAAAAAGAAGAAATAGGAGAGTAATCTCAATATCTCAAGCATATTAAAAGGTCACTTCGGTGACCTTTTTTTTGTGCACAAAAAAAGGCGTATTTGAATTAAATACGCCTATGCTGTAGTTCAAGAAATCACTTATTCTTCAAGTACTTTCTCGACTGATTTATCTCCTTGATAACCAAATAAATGGTTGTCCTTAATTATAGTATCCACATAAGTAGGAACCATATCTTCCCAGCCACTTTCGCCTTCTTTAATCATCTTCAGACAATCACGGCTATAGATTTCTAATACCTCTGGATTGTAATCTGTGATATCTACAATCTTCTTATTGTAAAGTAAATAGCCAAACAAGGGCTTTAACCTTGGGTGAATAGGCGTGCTCTCACTGGTAAGTACCCTATCGTTCTCGCTATCCTTCCAAGGGTAGAGATACATTTTTAAATCTCTAGAGAAAAGTATTCCAAATGCTTCGAGAATGCCTCCATTAAGGTTGCGGTAGTACTTTTCGTTGAAGACCTCAATCAAGTTGTTAACCCCCATGATGATACCCATTCTCTTCTTGGTATATCTCGAGAAGTATTCAACCAATTTGTAGTACTTCATGTAATTTGATATTAGAACTGTCTGACCTAATGAGCAGAGAATATCTGCTCGGTCTAAGAAATCCTGTTCATCAATATCTCCTTCAGCTTTCAAATTGCTTAGGGTAATTTCAAAAAGTACCTGAATATTATCTTGTTCTACACGATGCTCCTGTTCGAAGATCTTGTAGCCTTTCATAATCATGTCAATATTGACCTTAGTCACAGGTCTGAAGCTGCCTCGAATCGCAAGGATATTCTTCTTGTACAGCACATCAGCCGCTTGTAAATTCCTTCCGTCAGGCGAGAAAATGACAGCGTCGGTCATTCCATTCTTCACCAATTGCAGACTCATCAAGCGATTATCTACCTGCTCGAAGTCTGGACCATTCATTTCAATCATGTCGATCTCAATTTGGTCTCGATGTAGATTGTCGTACAATGATAGTAGAAGCTCCTTTGGCTTTTTGTAGAAGAAGTGGCAGCCGTACAACATATTCACTCCTAAAATTCCAGCAGTTACTTGCTGCATTACAGCTTCTTGCTCGTGAAATCGGACGTGAATAATGATTGTGTTCGGTGCTTTATTCGGCTCTGTCTGGAACTTCATCCCCATCCATCCGTGACCTTGAATAGTCTTTTGGAAATTGATGGATGCAATGGTGTCTGCGAAGGCGAAAAACTTCTTTGTTGGATGGTTCTTGCGGTGAAGCCTCTCTTCCATCAATCCATACTCATGTTGAAGCATGTTGACAAGACGTGGACGACAAACATAGCGCCCCTTAGATTCTCGACCGTAGATAGCATCGCTGAAATCCTTGTCGTAAGCAGACATGGCCTTAGCAATGGTTCCTGAAGCCCCTCCCGCACGAAAAAAATGGCGAACAACTTCTTGCCCAGCACCAATCTCAGCAAAAGTGCCGTAAATATCCTGGTTGAGATTTACTCTCAACGCTTTCTGTTTTGCCGATAAAATGACGCGTTCCAAATTCAAGGTTCCTTGATTTGTAGTTTAGTGCAAAGTTATTCCCTTTCAAGCGTTACAACAAAAATCAATGTACTTTTAATCCTTAATCCTTACTTTTTGACGTTTACTTTCATGAAAGTCACTTTACTAGGAACAGGAACATCCCAAGGCGTACCCGTAATTGCATGTGAATGTGCAGTTTGCAAATCATTAGATCCAAGAGACAAGCGATTAAGGTCATCGGTAATGCTTTCAAAAAATGGGCACAATATTGTTATCGATTCAGGGCCTGACTTCAGACAGCAAATGCTGAGAGAACGGGTAATGAATCTCGATGCTATCGTTTATACCCATGAACACAAGGATCACATTGCTGGAATGGATGATGTTAGAGCTTTCAATTTTAAAGCCAGTAGAGACATGCACCTTTATGGAAATCAGGGTGTTGGAGAAGCATTAAGGAGGGAGTTTCACTATGCTTTTTCTGATTTTAAGTACCCCGGAGTGCCTGAAGTAGTCTTTCACGAGATTGATAAAGAGTCGTTTCAGATTGGAGATTTTGAAATCCTACCTGTTGATGTGTTACACTATAAAATGCCAGTAAAAGCATTTCGAGTAGGTGGATTTGGATACATCACAGACGCCAATTTTATCGCTACATCTGAAATTGAGAAATTTTCAGGAATTGATGTTCTCGTTATAAATGCTTTGCGAAAAGAAAAGCATCCTTCACATTTTAACATCAAAGAAGCCATAGCTATTGTAGAGACTATACAACCTAAAAAAGCATATTTCACCCATATCTCTCATTTGCTGGGCAAGCACGCCGATGTGGCGAAGGAATTGCCTTCTGGTATAGAAATTGCATGGGATCAACTTCAATTTGATGTGAGTGACTCTTGGAATTAAACCATTCACTTCAATTGTGATCAAGCTGTAACTGCTTGTGAAATTATAATTTTTGTAAATTACCATATCCTTTCATCTCAGAATTCTGAAAGTATGATTAAGTATACATTAGTTCTTGTTTTAATCAGCCTGGCCTTTCTCACTAGAGCGCAAGATCACTTCGGGGCTGGTCAGGATAATGGAATAGTGGTTAGCTCTTCAAGTCAATCACTGTTAACCAATCAGCAATCAACGATCAATGGTTTTGGTTTAGATGCACACTTAAAAGATGCTTCTCGGTTTTTAGGACAAGCATCATTTGGGGCAGACTTTGAACTTATCGAAACAGTTGGAGCACTCGGCCCGGCAAATTGGATTGATCAGCAGTTTGCCTCTCCTTTGGTTTCTTTCAAAGACAGTTCTATTATGATTTGGGACCATTTGCTTGAAGACTATATTGATACCTGGGGTGAAGGAGCTATAGTCGACAATCCCGCAATCTTTCCACTATCAATCTATTTCAGAATGGCTTGGTGGCACAATATCATGCACGCTGATGATCAACTCAGACAAAGAGTCGCCTTCGCTTTGAGTGAAATAATGGTAGTGTCTGAAAAAAGCCAACTCCAATTGAATGGCTTGGGATTGGCCGATTATTATGATGTTCTCTACCGTAACTCATTTGGCAACTACAGGCAATTGCTTGAAGAGGTTACCTACCATCCGGCAATGGGATTTTATTTGAGCCACTTGAATAATGAAAAAACGGATGAGATCAATAACATCCACCCTGATGAAAACTATGCACGAGAAGTCATGCAACTCTTTAGTATAGGATTGTTTGAATTGAATCAAGACGGTTCATACATCTTAGATGAGGATAATGACCCAATCCCCACCTACACCAATGCTGACATTCAAGAATTTGCAAAGATATTCACAGGACTAGCTCCTGCTGAGTACTGGAGTCATTGGTTAGATTATAGTGCTTTCCCCGTAGAATGGGATGGTCCCTTCAATACCGTCCCGACTATTAATTTATTCTTGCCAATGGAAATGAATCAGACTTGGCATGAACCGGGTGAGAAACACTTACTAAATGATTTTACAGTTCCCGATGGTCAATCGGGCGATGAAGACATCCAAGATGCCCTAGACAATCTATTTATGCACCCCAATGTTGGTCCATTCATTGGAAAGCAATTGATTCAACGCTTGGTGAAATCTAATCCAACTCCGGAATACATCAGCAGGGTGGCAGCAGCTTTTAACGACAATGGAGACGGAGTAAGAGGAGATCTGCAAGCTGTGATAAGAACTATTTTAATGGATCCAGAAGCTAGAGCTTGCGAATGGATTGATGCCATTGATAGCGGTAAGATGAAAGAGCCCTTGATACGCTACACCCAGTTTATGCGGGCATTTAATGCTTCCAACGAAAGTGAGCGACTGTGGAATATCTCCTTCACTTTGGAGTATGCGATCATGCAGCAACCTTTGGGCGCTCCCAGTGTATTTAATTTTTTCCTCCCTGCTCACCAGCCAAATGGTCCAATCATTGATGCTGGGTTAGTTGCTCCCGAATTTCAGATTCTCACATCAGCAACTGCCTTGAATTATATCAATGTGATTTATGGGGTGCTTTTGGCAGATATCTATATGGAAGTAGGGACGGAGTCGAGTGTATTTGAAGTGGGATTTCCAGAATTCAATCCGAATTTAATTGCTCAGGAGGATAGAGTTAGCCTTGATTTTAGTTCAGAATTGAACTTGATCGATAATCCGGCTGCCATTGTTGATAGGCTGGACCTCATTCTTACAGGTGGAACAATGAGCGATGAGAGCAAGCAAACTATCACAGAAACGACAGCCACCATTATTCCCTTTGATTCGGAGCTGGCAGTGAAAACGGCCATCATGTTAACCTTAATAAGCCCTGACTATGTCATCCAAAAATAATAATCGAGGTAAAGGAATTTCCAGAAGAAAATTTCTCGGGCAAGCAAGTTGCGCTGCAATTGGAACGACTACTTTACTGAGCTCTTATTTGCAATTGGGTATGGTGAATGCACTTTCAGCCAAAGCAATTAGGATGCCTTCGCCTATAGCTCCTCTCAGTGGTGATTACAAGGCCTCAGTCTGTATTCTATTGGCTGGAGGGAACGATAGCTACAATATGCTCGCTCCAATTAGCAATGAACAATATGGAGTTTATGCTGCAACAAGATCGAATTTAGCCTTGGCACAGGGAGATTTTTTACCCTTGAATTATACCGATGGACAGGGTGTTCAATATGGAATTCATCCTGCGATGCCAGAAACACAGCAACTATTCAATGATGGGAAGTTGGCTTTGTTGGCGAACGTTGGAACACTAATCGAACCCACAACTAAGATTCAAATCTTAAACGAAACAGCAAATTTACCGTTAGGATTGCTATCGCATGCCGATCAAATTCAACAGTGGCAAACCTCTGTTCCTCAAGATAGATCTGCAAAAGGATGGGGAGGTAGAATGGCTGATGTTATCTCTACAATGAATGACAATCAAGATGTCTCAATGAACATTTCATTGGCAGGAACTAATGTCTTTCAAACTGGTAACACCTTGTCTGAATATGCCATTGAGCCAGGAAATGGCAGTATAGGCATGGTTTTTTACGAAGACCCTAACATCTACAATCAAATCATCACTGAAAACGTTGAGAGTCTTTTGAATCAAGAATACCAAGATATTTTTAAGCAAACGTATAGGAATCGAGTGCTGAATTCTCAAGCTCAGCATGTACTATTCAATGAAGCAATTGCCGCAGTCCCTCCATTCACAACTCAATTTAATATGGAGAATCCGATCTCTGAATCACTGAGCATGATTGCTAAAAGTATTGCATCTCACGAAGCCCTTGGTCATTCAAGGCAAACCTATTTTGTTCTTTTTGGTGGATGGGATCATCACGATGAAATACTGAATAATCAAATGAATATGCTCTCAGTTGTCAGTCAGGGAATGAGTGAATTTCAGGCTGCAATGGAAGAAATAAATATGGCTGATTGTGTTACCACTTTCACCATCTCAGATTTTGCGAGAACTCTAACCTCCAACGGCAACGGTACTGATCATGCCTGGGGAGGTAATGTAATGGTTATGGGAGGCGCAGTGAACGGTGGACAAATCTACGGTCAGTATCCAGACCTTTCGTTGAACAATGACCTTGAGGTGGGAGGTGGAGTCATTCTTCCTACGACTTCTGTAGATGAGTATTTTGCTGAATTGGCATTGTGGATGGGAGTTCCAACTTCAGAGTTTGAATATATCCTGCCTAACCTAAACAATTTCGCAGATATCAACGATGGCGCGCCAATTGGCTTTCTAAATATTTAACGAGTATGAAAACATCAAGCACAAAGTTAGTTTTAGCACTCTTCATTACTTGGGTGAGCTCTTCAATTCAAGTGGCTGGCCAATGCGATAATGCAGAGCATAGCACCAACTGGGAAGATGCCTGGGTTTCTTGCTCGGTCTCCGAGAATCCAAATTCTGAAAGAGCCGATTCCCACTGGATCATGTATGATATGGGAGATGTTTTCAGTCTTCAAAATTCTCAAATTTGGAATTTCAATGTGAACAATCAAACAGGATTGGGAGTCAGAAATGTCTTTTTCGATTATTCCTTGAACGGATCAGACTGGGAATTCTGGGGAAGCATGGAAATACAAGAAGCTCCAGGAACTGATGACTACGTTGGAATTCCAGGGCCAGATTTTGCTGGGATAGCCGCTAGATTCTTACTCTTAACAGTAGAAACTAATTGGGGTGGTGATGGATGTTCAGGGTTTGCTGAAATTCGAGTGAACAGAGAATACCTAGGAGTTAGTATTGATGAATTGGAAGAGGGAATTGTGATGTCTGTTTATCCAAATCCGACCAGCGAGACGTTGAAAGTGAGGCATTATCAAAACAAATCCTTGGATATGCAGATTCTGAATGGTTCAGGTCAACTGATTCTTCAAAAGAGACTCTCAGGAACTTCGGCAGACATCAATGTTTCGGGATGGACTAGCGGACTCTACCTTTTGATTTTAAGAGATGAAAACGGCAATACTGGAATCGAAAGATTCGTAGTCTCTCACTAGTATTTTGAAATTCCTCTGAATGCTTCCCTACCTTTGCACCCTATGGGAAGTAGAATTCTATATTACGGTCTAATAATACCTCTATCTTATTTACCGATAGGCGTGTTATACGTTTTCTCAGATGTCCTGTATTTCGCTTTATACCGCATGTCCGGTTACCGAAAAGGGGTTGTGTTGGGGAATATGAGGAGAGTTTTTCCACAGAAATCTGAAACTGAAATTAACGAGCTGGCTTCAAAATTCTACCATCATTTTTGTGATTTGGTTGTTGAATCAATCAAGTCGTTTACAATAACTGAAAAGGCAATTAAAGAAAGAGTGAAGTCCCCGGACACTGCAATTCCTGATGCTTATTTCGACCGTGGACAGGACATCTTAATGGTTTCTGGCCACTTCGGGAATTGGGAATTGTATGCCACTGCGGCAGGATTCCAGACCAAGCATCAAATCATTGGCATCTATAAAAAATTGAGCAACGAATTTTTTGATGAGAAAATTAGATTCACAAGAGGTCGGTTTGGCTGTAAGATGACAGGAAGCAAGTTCATCGATTCTGCATTTGAAAAAGGTGATAGACCTGTAGGAGTCGGATTTTTAATGGATCAAGCTCCAACAAGTTCTACACGGGCATGGTGGATGGACTTTCTCGGTCAAGACACTGCCGTCTTATTCGGATCTGAGAAATACGCGAGAAAATATGATGTTCCTGTAGTTTATGGGAGGATGGATAAAGTGAAACGAGGACATTACGTTACGAGTTATGAATTGGTTTGTGATGATCCCAAAACGATGGAAAAAGGTGAAATCACTGAAAAAATGACCAAAATGCTGGAAGCTGATATTCTTAGAACTCCAGAATTCTGGTTGTGGACCCACAAACGTTGGAAGAGAAGGAGGGACGATGGCACTTGAAAATGCAAATTATTCAAGTGTTCCTTTGGCGGAACGAATGCGACCAAAATCGCTCGATGAATATATCGGGCAAGAGCATTTGACAGGTGAAGGTGCAGTTCTGCGAAGAGCGATTGACAGAGCTAGAATACCGTCCATGATACTTTGGGGTCCACCGGGAGTTGGAAAAACAACTCTTGCTGGCATTATTGCCGAAAGCCTAGACATTCCTTTCTATACCTTGAGCGCCATCAATTCTGGCGTGAAGGATGTACGAGAAGTGATTGACAGGGTCAAGAAGCAGGGAATGTTCGGCGGTCACAATGCCATTCTCTTCATTGATGAAATTCACAGATTCTCAAAATCTCAGCAAGACTCATTATTGGGAGCTGTGGAAAAAGGAATTGTCACCCTCATTGGCGCGACAACAGAGAATCCCAGTTTTGAAGTCATTCCCGCCTTACTTTCGAGGTGTCAAGTGTATGTGCTTGAACCATTTACCAAAGAAGCACTTGAACGAATGATGACAAGAGCTCTAGAAGTAGATCCGTGGTTGATTTCTCGCGCTGTAACATTGAAAGAGACAGCGGCAATCCTGAAGTTGTCAGGTGGAGACGGCCGGAGATTGCTCAACGTTTTGGAATTGGTTGTTTCATCCCTAGATTCTGAGGATAAAGAGATTGATGATGTCAAAGTGAACCTTGTGATTCAAAAGCAAATGGCTCGCTATGACAAGACCGGTGAAATGCACTATGACGTCATTTCAGCTTTCATAAAGTCCATTCGAGGCAGTGATCCCAATGCTGCAGTTTATTATCTCGCGAGAATGGTTGAAGGGGGAGAGGATCCAAAATTCATTGCGCGTAGATTATTGATTCTCGCCTCAGAAGATATTGGATTGGCAAACCCCACAGCACTTGCTTTAGCTGAAGCCTCATTCTCTGCTGTAGAAAAGATAGGCTGGCCAGAATCGAGAATCATACTTTCGCAGTGCACGATTTATCTCGCGACCTCTCCCAAAAGTAATTCTGCTTACAAAGCAATCAATGAAGCCCAAGCTGCAGTTTCTCAAACCGGAGATTTAAGCGTGCCCCTTCATATTCGAAATGCACCCACAAAACTCATGAAGGAATTGGGCTATGGCGCCAACTACGAGTATAGTCACCAGTACGAAGGGAATTTCTCAGAGCAGGAATATCTGCCCAAAGAATTAAACGGTAAGGCCTTCTATGTGCCGGGAAATAACAAGAGAGAACAAGGAATCAAAGAGTGGTTGAAATCACTTTGGAAGAACAAGTACAACTACTAGAAGCTGTGATTAAAAAAATCGAAGTTGAAGAGATGATGAGTTTAAGGGATGGCTTCCCCCTTGCCGATGCACGTTCTCCGTCAGAATTCGAAAATGGACATATTCCAAACGCCATAAACCTGCCTCTGCTCAGCGATGAAGAGAGAATCATCATCGGAACATTGTACAAGCGTGAAGGCAAGGAAATGGCGATGGACAAAGGTCTTGAATTGCTCGGCCCAAAGGCTTTGTCCCTCATTCAACAAGCTCGTGAGATTTCGCCCAATAAGAAGCTGCTCTTGTATTGCTGGCGGGGAGGAATGAGAAGTGGAAGCCTCGCTTGGCTGTTGGATTTGTATGGATTTGATGTCTATTTAATTCGTGGAGGATACAAGGAGTACAGAAATCACCTGTCTTCAGTCTTTGAGGAAAAACTCGATTTGATGGTCTTGGCAGGATATACCGGTTCCGGTAAAACTGAAATCTTACATGAATTGAAAGATCATGGAGAGCAAGTGCTAGACTTGGAAGGATTGGCCAATCACCGCGGATCTGCTTTTGGATCTATCGGCCTGGGAGATCAACCGGCAAATGAGGAATTCAACAATAACCTACTAGAACAGCTGAGCACATTTGATTTAAGTAAAAGAATTTGGGTTGAAGATGAAAGCCTATCTATTGGTAAGGTTCACATCCCCCAAGATCTTTATCAGAAAATGACTGATGCACCTAGAGTTTTTATCAATATTTCGAAGGAAGCACGGGCGATTTATCTCAAAGAGGTTTATGGTGATGTTGCCCCAGCTTTAGTGGTAGAAATTATTGAAAAGATTAAAAAGAGAATGGGTGGGCAAAACGTGAAAGCTGCGCTAGATGCCCTTGAGCATGGAAATATACAGACCGTGATTGAGCTACTTTTAAGCTATTACGATAAATCATACGGTCATGCCTTGAGCAGAAAACCAAGAATACCTATCCATGAAATTGACTGTGAATCTGTGGATGCTGAGTTAAATGCGAAATCTGTTTTGGAATGGATGAAAAAATGAAGTCAGAATCAGTGAAGCTGAGCAGCATGAGTCATGGCGCTGGATGTGGATGTAAATTATCTCCACAACAATTGGAAGAGGTTCTTTCCGGTTTGGGAGAATCAGCACATTTCGAAAAGCTGCTTGTTGGCGCCAATACCCGTGATGACGCAGCAGTCTATGATTTAGGAAATGGACAAGCTCTAATTAGTACTGTCGATTTTTTCATGCCAATCGTTAATGACCCTTTCGATTTCGGTAGGATAGCTTCGATTAATGCGATTAACGATGTTTACGCCATGGGAGGGAAGCCAATTCTCGCTCTTGGAATTCTGGGCTGGCCGGTTGGAAAGCTTCCAGCCGCTATGGCATCTGAGGTTATTCGCGGTGCTTCAGAAGTGTGTGAAAAAGCTGGAATCCCCATGGCGGGAGGTCACAGCATCGATAATTTAGAGCCTCTTTTTGGATTGGCTGTGAATGGTTTGGTTTCGAGTAAGAAGTTTCTCACCAATGCTGGAGCAAAATCTGGCGATGCTATCTATTTGACTAAAGCAATAGGAACTGGGATTCTAGCCACAGCACTTAAACGTGGATTGGCTGAAGACTCTCACATTGCATTGCTCACTGAAACAATGTTGAAGTCAAACAGTGTGGGGCAGCATTTTGCAACTGTTGAAGGAATTCACGCTATGACTGATGTAACTGGCTTCGGAATACTGGGCCATTTGATTGAAATGTGCGAAGGAGCTAAGCTTTCTGCAGAAATTGAGTTTAACGCCATTCCAATTTTGGATCTTGAAATTCTAAAGCCTTATCTGGACAGTTTCGTGATTCCAGACAATACCTTTAGAAACTTCAGCAGCTATGGCAAAAAGGCCAGCACTTTAAGCGGAATTCAACTGCAAATTCTGTGCGATCCTCAGACCTCTGGGGGATTACTTGTTGCCGTGGGTAAAGAGGCAGAAGCTAAATTTCTAGAACTTTGTGAAGGCGATGGAATTGAACCGTCGAAAATTGGGGTGTTCACAGATCAGTCAGAATTTGTAGTTAAAGTGGTCTGAATAGAATCCAAGAAAAATCCCCAAAGAAGCATTGCCTCAATGGGGATTCTATTATGCGTGTTTGCTTATTTTGATTCTTCCAAACTGAATGGAGGATAAGTATCTGTCATGTTGTACAAATAGGCATTCACTCGGAATCCCCATCTCATTACACCTACCATGAAATCATGCATACCTTTTGGAAATTTCCCTGTGAAGAGGACAATCCAAAATGCTATGAACTTCACGAAGACTGCTGCAATTGAAAGGAACATCAAACATATGCCGTGGGGTATCAACACATAAATGAACCCGAAGAAAGTTCTTAGCAATACCAATCCTCTGCTTTGAGTCTCTGGATATTCCATTTCAATTTGAATTTGGTTGTCTACTGCATTCAATCCAAAAGCAGGATAACCGTCAATCAAATTATTCATTCTGGCATTAACCCTGACTCCCCATTTCATAAATTTCAGTATAAAATCCCAAAGCGATCTCGGGAAATTACCGGTGAATAGGATAATCCAAAAAGAAAGGAAATTGACAACCATTGCTCCAATTGCAATGAAGACTAGGATAAATAGGTGTGGAATTAAAATGTAAATAGCTCCGAATAGGGTCCTTAGTATTAATTCTCCTCTGGAATATTCTTCCTGATGTTCAACATTAAATTTCATGTGGTTTTAATTAAAGTTCAATTAAAAGTAAAATTCTTTTGCTCAACTTAGTGGTATTCATTTTGAACTTGCTAACAATGCCAAGCGAATTTCTATTGAAATCTTGTAAGAGTCGAATGCAAGCTTTCTACTTAAACAGCCTCAGAACGCATCAATTCAGCTTGTTTTTATTTAAGCCAGGAATTTTACCGGCCAAATCGAGACCCCTGAAATTACCTGAAGTCATTAAAAGCAAATTGCTATTATTCCAAGATTGACTGCTCAAGAATTTCTCAAGATCCGCAGTTTCAATAATGACTTCGAGATCATCTCTTCCAAAAGCATTTTTTACTTCATCTATAGAAATATCTGGCAGGCGTTTGTGAGATAAAGTTTGAGGAGAATAGAATACAACAGCAACTGAGGCGGCATCCATGGTGCCATGATACTCTTTTAGAAATTCTTTGTTCAAGCTGCTGAAAGTGTGTAATTCCATGCAAGCGACGAGATTCTTATCCGGTTCTTGCTCTCGCAATGCTTTCAAAGTTGCTCTTAGTTTACTCGGAGAGTGGGCAAAGTCACGGTAGAGATTGAAGCCTTTCGCCTCAGCAATTTTTTCCATACGTTTCGATGCACCTGAAAAGGTTGAAATTCCTGCGTAGAATTGTTCCGACGTCATTCCCAATGCTAAACAAATAGCCATTGCTCCGTTGAGGTTCTCCATATTGTGCTGGCCGAACACAAGAATTTCCATTTCGGCATCCCCTATTTTAAGGTAGCTCACCCCGTCACTAATACGGTATGAATGGGCCTTATACGGAATACACTTGATGTCTTTTCTGGCAGACTCAGCAATTTTCCTCACTTCTTTGTCTCCTTCGTAATAGATCAAAGTACCATCCTTCTCGATGAGGTCAACAAAAATCTTGAACTGCTCCACGTACTCATCAAAAGTTGGAAACACATTGATATGATCCCAAGCAATCCCACTCAATAAAGCAATGTTAGGGTGATAAAGGTGAAACTTAGACCGTAAATCGATGGGTGAACTCAAGTACTCATCGCCCTCAAGTACTGCAATGCTAGCGCTATCTGTCAGTTTCACCATGCAATCAAAGCCCTCCAATTGTGCACCTACCATGAAGTCATGCTCTATGCCTGCCGATTTTAGGCAATGTAAAATCATTGAAGTGATGGTTGTTTTACCGTGACTTCCTCCAATTACAACGCGTGTTTTCTCCTTCGTTGCTTCGTAGAGGTATTCTGGATAGGAATAGATTGGAAGTCCAAGTTCTTGAGCTTTTAACAACTCAGGATTGTCTTTGCGAGCGTGCATACCCAAAATGACGGCATCTAAATCACCGGTAATTTGATTGGCGTCCCAGCCGTCATATTCTGGAAGTAAACCTTTTGCATCCAAGCGCGATCTTGAAGGGTCCCTAATTTCATCGTCAGAACCTTTGACCTCAATTCCTTTGTCGTGCAATGCGATAGCTAAATTGTGCATTGCGCTTCCTCCAATAGCAATAAAATGGACCTTCATAATCAAATGATTTTCGATGTGAAGATGCACAATTGAAGCTCGTCTATTTCAAGAATATTCAATGAGTTATTCAGAGTGAAACGTGGACGAGAATTTCAGCAATCTTGCCATATTTCGTTAAAACACAGGCCAATTGCGATTTCCTATCAAATCTTCCGATTTGGTTTCCCGATAAAATTTAAATTTACAGAGCTATAATTCAAATGAATCCAATCGAATTGCCTAAAAATGAACGATTTTAAAATTGGGACAAGCAACTACTTCCGTTCTTTTTCATTTCTCTTTAAAAACGGATTAGCACACTACTTCATCTACCCGATAGTGTTGGTCATAATATTGACTGTTTTTTTTGCTCATGGCATCGGATCAATGGTTGATGTTTTGGGCGAATATATCTACACCCTTTTTAATATTGAAGCTGAAGTTATTGAAGACCAGGGCTTTTGGGATACAGTAAAATACTGGTTGGCAAATGCCTCTAAGTACAGCACAATGGCCATTCTTTATGTCCTGTTCTACTACATCTCGTTTAAGGTCAATAAGTATGTCGTGTTGATATTGATGTCTCCAATTATGGCCTTACTTTCAGAACGCACAGAGGAAATTTTAACGGGAAACATCTATCCTTTCGAGTTTAGTCAATTGCTAAAAGATGTGTGGAGAGGAGTTTTGATTGCTTTGAGAAACATGTTTATTGAGCTCGGAATAGTAGTTGCAGTATGGGTCTTTGGAATTTTACTTGGAAGTATTTTTCCTCCAATTATGCTTTTATATGCCCCAGTTGCGTCGGTGTTTCTATTTGCAGTTGGAGCATACTTTTACGGGTTTTCAACCATGGACTATACCAATGAGCGCCGCAGAATGAAACTGGGAGAGAGTGTGAGGTTTATCCGAACCAACCGAGGAATTGCAGTATCTAATGGAATGGCATTTAGTCTCTGGTTATTTATTCCCATTCTTGGACCAATCATAGCACCAATTACATGCTCTTGCGGAGCAACTTTGGCAATTCATGATAAGATTGATTTGGGAGAAAGTGAATTCGAGTTGAAGAAAACTCCGAAGATTAATCCAGAATGATTTTCCTCACTATAGTTTCCGAAGTGCTTTCAAATCTGAAAATGTAGCTTCCACGAGGAAGATCGCTCACATCGATGTGTCCTAAGTCAGAAGCACTTTTCACGATTCTTCCACTGAGGTCTACTATGTAAAGTGACTTGATGAGTCCGTTTCCTTTGTAGTATACCTGAAGCACTGTTGAAGCAGGTATAGGATACAGCACTAAGTTGTCATCCGTGGCAATGGATTGAGCATAAGCCCTTTCTGGAAACAATCGATTGGCTTCATTTACGCCAGTATCTCCGGGGTCTAACCAATCAGAGAGACGGGTAGCAGAGCTTTCTCCATCCCAAGCTTCACTCAATTTAAAGTATAGGTCCGAGCCTGTGTGGCCACATTCTGAGCTTCCATCTTCTAGCCAACCAATTAGCTTTGATTGTCCGCTGAGCAATGGTGCTCCTATACTTCCTTGTTCGGTAATTCCTTGATCCCAACTAACATTGTAGAAGTCAGTATTGGTTTGCAAGATAGAATGAGATTCAGCATATTTCTTACTGTCTCCGCCCGGGTGATGAATAGATTTTGCATCTTCTACAAATCCAGCTTCACGTTCCCAACCGGCTAAATGAATTCCCCACTCGTAGGGCGGTAATTGAAACAATTCAAGCAATGCAAAATGATTTTCTTCACTTGATGCAATAACTTGGGCGCCGCTTAGTGATCTGCCGAGAGGACTGCTCTTTCCAGCATTCAATGAGCAATCAATGCTCAAAAGATTGAAATAAAACACCCAAGCTTCCGGGTCGCCTTGAAGAGTTTTGTTGGAAGTCAATAGCAGGGGGCGGCCATCATCGTTGGTATTGTTAATCATTGTACCCGTCGCCCAATGCGTTCCATCTTCAATGCTAATTAAAACTATTGAGCTAGAAATTTCTTTAGAATTCTTCTCTACCAAGCATTCAACATCGAGATTACAAGAAGTCGAGTTTCCAAAACTCTTAGAGTTATCGTTGTAATTTCGGTACACATGAGCCACCGACCTTATTCTGAGCGAGTTCATACCCCTAGAATTGAAAGGCTCATACAGCTCGACTATAATTTTATTGCCTGATATTGGTGTAGTTCCTAAAATTCTTGTTGGCTTATTGTTTTCATTCGTCAACGCACCTAGAATTTCACTTCTATCTTCGTTGTAGATGAATACGGAGGCACCTTTCGCTAGATGGAAATCACTAAAAGTGACATTCAGTGCAAGAGCACCTTCAGATTTAATTCCCATCCTCCAGATTCGATCTCCATTTTCTAGATTTTTCCATCGGCCACTCTCGTTCAATGAGAAATCAACCTCATGCTTGTAGGCGTAACGAAAAGTTCGATTCTTTTCATCCTCATGAGCTAGATCCTCTAAAATCAATGCGTTTACATCTACAGGCGAGAGGATTGTAGTTGGGAAAACATCCAATGGCGAAATATTCGCCCTCCAAGAAATTGGAATTTGTGGGGCAAATAACTGAGCGTTCACTGATGCAAAAGTGCACAGTGCAAAAGCCAAAAGCGATATTTTTTGTTGCCAGCTCAATGATTAAATAATAGGATCAGGTTTCTATTCCAAAAGGTAAGCTTTTTTAGTCGATTCATTTGTAACAGAAGTGTCACAATTAAATAACAGACATTTGTATCGCTCTTCAAAATCCAATCCAAAAGAAACAGAAGAATATTTTTAGCTCACGTGTAACAAAGTTGAAGATGAGTCGTCTTCATAGCGAACTATGACTTCAGAACAGTTTAAAACCAAGGTGCTGCCTTTAAAGCATAAGCTTTTTGCCTTCGCAATGAGTTTTCTCTCTAATTCTGAAGAGGCTAGAGATATTGTGCAGGATGTTATGGTTAAAGTTTGGGAAGAAGGGAAGTCGATTGATGAGTACAAGAGTATTGAAGCCTGGTGCATGACGATTACGAGAAACAAATCTCTTGATCGAATGAAGCGAAAGGATTACAGGCAAGAAGATGTGGAAACTTTGTATGATTTGAATGGGGGAGGCGATGATCCTCATGCTGTTTTAGAGAAGTCTGAATTGATGTCGAAGATTAAAAAACTGGTGAAGAAGCTTCCTAGCAAACAAAGAGAAATATTCGTCTTGAGGGATTTCCAAGAGCATAGCTATGAAGAAATAGCTGAAATATTAGAAATAGAGATGAATCAAGTGAAGGTGTATCTACACCGCGCAAGAAAATTTATAAAAGAAGAAATAAATAAGCTGCAACTCCATGGCATCTGATATAAACGAAATAACAATACGTGAGCTGCTCAATAAATATTGGGACGGTAAAACATCTTTGGATGAGGAAAGAGACATTAAGGAATTCTTTCTTTATGCTGTAGTTCCCTCTGATTTGAGCGAAGAGGCAGCTTATTTCAGAGCTATGGTAGAAGCTCCGGAAGAAGTTTTAGGCGATGATTTTGACTTAGAAGTGCTTCAGAAGGCCGGTATTGTAGGACAGGGGGGAGCTAAGGTTTTCTCAATCAATTCGCAGAAGTCATTCTGGAAATTTGCTGCAGCTGCTGTAATATTCGGAATTTGCACCTGGGCCATATGGTCAAACCTAGGGAAGTTCAATACCGGTGAAGAGCAATTCACTGAAATCAATATCAACAATCAACAAGAAATTAATGAGGCCTTCAATCAAACAAAGCAGGCATTATTCCTGGTTTCCTCAAAGTTTAATCGAGGAAATACGGAAGTGTCGAAATTGAAAAAATTTGATGAGGCCCGTGAACAAGTTAAAACAATCAGCAATGAATAAGTTATTATTAATACTAGGAGTGCTGATGCTTTCAGTATCAGCTAGCGCACAAAACGATGCCGTCTCCACGCTTTTCCAATCTTACGCCAACGATGATTCTTTCACGAAAGTGAGTATCTCAAGTAAGATGTTTCAGCTTTTCACTCACATTGAAGGTGACGACAAAGAAGAAAAGGAAATTCTCGAGGCCATTGCGGGTTTAAGTGGAATGAAAATCCTTTCTAAGAACGATATACCAAACGGTCGTGAACTCTACCGCAAGGCTGTAAAGTCGGCGCTCGGCAAATACGAAGAATTGATGTCTGTTAAAGACGGAGATGAAGACCTTACTTTCTTAATCCGAGAAAAATCAGGAAAAATTGAAGAACTATTGATGCTGTCGGGCGGAGATACGAATTTTTTAATTCTTAGCTTGTTCGGCGATATCGACCTAAATAAAGTTGCCCAGCTTTCTAGGTCAATGAGTATTGGAGGGATGGATCAATTAGAGAAACTCGAAGAAAAGAAATGATTTCAATCAAAAACTTGACACTAACTCTCCTCATTATGGGGTTTGGTAGCTCATTATCAGCACAATCGGATATTGTAAAACGGATGATTGACAAGTATCCAGAAGCTCCATCATTTTACTTTTACCAAAGCACATTGAGAGCGCTGAATGTTGAAAATGCCAAAGAGTTTAATGATATCATTAAAGGTATCGACAAGCTGAGCATTGTTAAAATTGATAAAACCAGCGTACAATTGCAAAGCTCTCAATTGGCTACACTCTCTCAATCAGTTGTGAAGGAGGGATATTTTGAAATGATGTCGATTGCTGGGCCAGACATGAATTTTGCTTGGTATTCAAACACCGAAGACAATCCTGATAATCTTATAGCATTAATGGAGAGCAAAGATCAATTGCTGGTTTTAAAATTGGATGGCAAGGTAGATCTAGCTAAGATTTACAGTCTAAAAGGTACTGACTTGGGAGCATTGTCAGAAATGCTAACTCAACAAGGAATATTCAAATGAGCGCAGTACTATCCATTCAAAATTTGAACAAGAAATTCGGCAGAATACATGCCGTCAAAGACTTGAATCTTGAAATTCCTCAAGGATCTGTTTTTGGATTATTGGGGCCAAATGGGAGCGGGAAAACCACGACTTTGGGAATGGCACTTGGGGTTGTTAGACCTACTTCAGGACAGTTCAATTGGTTTGGCGAGAAGGACGGTTTGAAAGCCCGAAAGGAAATAGGTGCGATTCTCGAGAGCCCTACTTTTTATCCATATCTCAGTGCCGTTGATAATTTGAAGATTGTCGCGAAAATTAAGGGAGTCGAGCTGACAAAGCTCGACGAGATATTGAGCATGGTGAATCTCTTGGATAGGAAAGACGATAAATTCAAATCTTATTCTTTAGGAATGAAGCAGCGATTGGCAATTGCATCCGCTATGCTTTGCGACCCGAAAGTATTGGTGTTGGATGAGCCTACCAATGGCCTAGATCCAATGGGAATCGCAGAAATACGCGGTATTATCCGCGACATTGCCCTAAGCGGCAAAACGATAATTCTCGCTAGTCACTTGCTCGATGAAGTGCAAAAAGTTTGCAGTGATTTTGGAATCTTGAGGAAAGGTGAACTTATCCATACCGGTAAAGTTTCAGATCAATTCAACGAGCAGAGAATCGTGGAGATTCATTCCGAAAATTTAAAGGAACTAATGGGAGATGTCAAGTCATTTCCAGGTTTTATATCGCTGGTTGAGCACAACGATAGACTGGCAGTGACCCTTTCCAAGGACAGTCAGCCTGCTGAGCTCAATAAATTCCTTTTTGAAAAGAATCATGTGCTCGACCACCTGAGCACCCGTACCAAATCATTGGAGGAGCAATTCCTCGAAATCGTGGGAAAAGCCTGATGATACGTTTACTTCAAATAGAATTTCTGAAACTGAGTAAGATCCGAAGCTTTTGGATTCTACTCTTACTCTTTGTGATTTCCTTATCCTCACTGCCTATTGCTGTGAAGTATTGGTTGAATTATGAATCGGGATTTGGAGAAATGATTGGTAGTTTCTTGGCGGGTGCGTTGCCAGTTTTCGATTTCGTAGATGTTTGGCAGAACCTTGCATTCATTTATAAGTATTTTACCATTCTGCTTGGGTTCTTAGTGCTCATCTCTGTCACCAATGAGTTCAGCTACAAGACAATGCGGCAGAACATCATTGACGGAATGAGTCAGCGGGAATTTTTGACTAGTAAAATTCTGTTGGTACTGTTTTTATCTCTGGTCAGCACTATAGTCGTTTTCTTCATCGGTCTCTATGTTGGCTATTCGTGGTCGCCTGTAACAGAGGCTGAATTTGTTTTCGCTAAAATTGAAATGCTCGCTGCTTACTTCTTGCATGTCTTCAGTTTTTTGTTGCTCTGCTTGTTAGGCGGATTGTTAATCAAAAGAGCCGCTTTAGCGATTTCTGCAATCGTCTTTTATATCTACTTTGTTGAACCGATAGTTACTGCAATTATTGAGTATAAATTTGGAATGGAATGGCTGGCTGACTTGTTTCCATACAGGGCCACACTAGCAGTAGTTCCAAATCCATTTGGGAAATATGCCCTTATGGAGGTAGAAGATTATATTCCCTTTGATCATTTGAGCATCAACTTGATATATTGCTTCATTCTCATCTTCTTAAGTTGGATTTTAGTTTCTCGGAGAGATCTATAAGCAACCAATTGGCTCTTTTTTTCATCTTATTAGTACAAGAACTGAAATTATGAAAGCTGCCCTACTTCTTCTTTTTCTATCTGCCTTTTCACTGGCGAGTATTGCTCAAGATTGTGTCGATCCTGATCAAATCGATCTTGAAACTTTTTGCATTACGCTGTACGATCCTGTTTGTGGATGTGACGGCGTAACCTACGGCAATGAATGTGAAGCTTTTAACTGGGGAGGAGTAACGAGCTGGACTCAAGGAGAATGCGGAAGTAATCCAACTTGCCTTGATTTGGCTGGAATGGATTTTGGAGATTGTGAAGCACTACTTGGCATTGGGATGGTAGATGGGGAATGCACATACATCAGCGGCTGCAGTACTATTGATCTGAATACTGATCAGGACATGGCCGACTTTATTTACGACACTATGCTCGAGTGTCAAGTAGATTGTGACCCAGAGGCTTGCATCGATTTAGCTGAAGCTGATTTTGGGGAATGTGCCATGCCGCTGGGAATTGCCATGATCAACGGAGAATGTACTTCGATTTCAGGTTGTGGAACCGTTGATAATAACACAGGTTTAGATCTTTCAAACTATTTCTACGAAGATAGCTTAAGTTGTCAATTAGCTTGTAACCCCGGTGATTGTATCGATTTGGCAGGAGCTGATTTCGGACTATGCTTGATAGTGCTTGGGGTTGGAAAAGTAAACGGTGAGTGCACTTATATTTCAGGATGCTCAACTGTCGATGAAAATTCTGGCATCGATATGGCACCATATATTTATCCAACTTTTGCCGCCTGTGAATTGAGTTGTGGAAGCGGAGATTGTATTGATCTTCTAGACGTCGATTTTGGTCTATGCGATTTTGTGCTGGGCGTAGGAATAATCAATGGAGAATGTGTCGGAATATCAGGCTGTGATTATGTTGTTGACGAAGTAGATTATACTTCTGCATTTTTTACCGATCTTGAATCATGTGCTGCCTCGTGTACCAATACTGTTGCAGAATTTAACATTGATGTAGTCAGCATTTACCCCGTCCCTTTCAAAGATGAATTGCAAATAGACTTGAATGGTATAGGTAAAGGAGCTTGGGAACTGATTGATTTATCCGGTCGAGCAATACGTTCCGGCAAATTCAATCAAACGAATCATCTTGAACTTGAGACGAAGTTGCTCCCTAAGGGAATGTATTTCTTTAAATTAGAGTCTAATAATCAGGTAATTACCAGAAAAGTGGTGAAAGAATAATTTATTTTTTCTTTCCGGAGATGGAAGCACCAAGCTTTTTCAAATCTTCGAAAAATCCAGGGTATGATTTGTTCACCGCATCTGCACCTTCAATACTTATGCTTGCTCCTCCCAATCCTAGGACGGTTGCTGCCATAACAATACGGTGATCATTGTGTGAATGCATTGTACAAGCTTGAACTTTACCTGGATGTATGATCATATCATCTCCTTCTAAGTCGACTTGAATTCCCGCCTTTTTGAATTCTTCTTGAATGGCAATTGCCCGATTGCTTTCCTTGTGTATCAATCTATTTGTACCGCTTATTCTAGAACTTCCTTTGGCAAATACTGCCATGGCAGCGAGTACTGGAAACAAATCTGGACAATCGTTGGCATTGAATTGGAAGCCCCTTAATTTGCCCGGATAAATCAAATAATTCTGCTCTTCCCGATGAATTCTACATCCAGCAAAAAGTAGTGCCCCATTAATCACTTGATCGGCCTGGGTGAAGTCTCCACCAACTTCGTCAATTCGAACCGGTTCTCTTGAGGCTACCGCTGCGGCTGTGAATAGCGCGGCAGCTGAACTCCAATCACCATCAATGAAAAGTGAGCTTGGCTTGTATTTCTGATTTCCGGGAATACGAAAACGCTCGTAGTTTTGATGAAGGACAGACACTCCGAAGTACTCCATCACTTCAAGAGTAAGGTCAATATAGGGTTTGCTTTGAAGGTCTTTTATTTCAATAATTGAATCTCCATCGAGGGTTGGCAACACCATCAGCAGACCACTTAAAAATTGAGAGCTCAATCCTCCATCCAATTCGAAGTTACCAGACTTTAAGGGACCGGTTATTGTCCAAGGCAGTTCACCTTTTTCTGCAGTTTCTACCAGAACCCCATGTTTGGGAAGTTCTTGTAAGAAAGCATCGAGAGGTCGAGATTTCATGCTGCCCGAAGCATTCAAAACTACGGCTTGATCTAGAGTTGATAGCAATGGAATCAGCAATCGCGTGCCCAATCCAGATTCTCCAGAGTTGATCGGAGCAGTCGGAACTTGAAGCTTTCCTGAAATGTGAATGCCTGCTTCTGAACTGTGAATTTTGGCGCCGAGCTGTTCCAAAGCATCCAACAAGTGAAGACAATCTTCAGAAAGGCATGGATTCCCTAGTACTGATTCGCCTTCTGCTAAAAATGCTGCAATACAGGCTCTTTGCATTATGCTTTTGCTGGGAGGCGCAGTTACATTGCCTTCTAAAACCGATGGATTTACAGTTATAGTCATGCTTTTTTACCGGTGTAGATGCTTGCAATTCCTCCGGTTAGCGATTTTCTGCTTAGATCGACATAGCCACATTTCTTCATTATCTCGATAAAATCATCACCTTCTGGAAATGCATTTACCGATTCTGGCAGATAGGTATATGCTCTACTGTCTTTTGAGACCAATTTCCCAATAGTCGGCATGATGAATCTAAAATAGAATCCAAAAAGTTGTTTCATTGGAAATGATTTGGGCTTTGAAAACTCTAGGATTACACCCATACCACCAGGTTTCATTACCCGCAACATATCTGTCAAACCCGCTTCAAGATGCTCGAAATTTCTAACTCCAAACGCAACTGTGTAAGCATCAAATGTGTTGGCCTCAAAGGGTAGATTCTCTGAATCTGCTTGTCGCAATTGAATGATTTTATCAAATCCTTTCTTCGAGATTTTCTTCCGACCTACCTCCAACATACCTTCTGAAATGTCAATTCCTATAATTTGATCTGGATTTAAATTCATCCGCATCACTTCAAGAGCAAAATCTCCTGTCCCTGTGGCAACGTCAAGAATCATTTTAGGATTCTCTTTCTTCAGTATTCGCAGTGCTTTCTTTCTCCACAACACATCAATCCCCAAAGAGAAAAAATGATTGAGAAAATCATAGCTGTGCGCAATATTATCGAACATCTCGGCTACCTGCTCTTTTTTAGCAGCTTCCTTTCCTAAATACGGCTTGACATCGGTTCCCATAATTTCAATCCTGTTTAACCAACCATGGTATGGCCTTCAGGGTATTTGTAGTTTTTACTGATAAGATGACGGGAAAGAGCGAAAGCGACTGTGAGTGTGCCAACTCTTCCAACTAGCATAGAAATCATGATGATGAACTTGCCATAAACACTCAAAGATGCTGTAATTCCCATTGAAAGTCCTACAGTTCCCATAGCAGACACTTCTTCAAAGATGAGATCCATGATGGTTCGCCCTTCCATTTCTAAAATATGTTGCTCCGTTATTGATAACAGAAAAATGCAGATTAGGTTGCCGACAATGAAAAACAAGAGTACGCTGTAGGCCCTAGATTTAAGCACTGAAGATATGGTTCTTTGAAAAAGTTCCGCATAATTACGTCCTTTAATGGTGGCCATCACGTCGGCATATATTATTGCAAATGTTGAAGTCTTTATTCCACCACCGGTAGAGCTTGAAGACGACCCGATGAACATGAGTATGGTCAAAACAAAGAGCATGGGAATACCTATTGCACCAATATCAGTTGAGTTAAACCCTGATGTTCTCGTCACCGATTGAAAGACTGAAGTGGTGATTGCTCCAAATGTGCTGAGCTCTTTCAGGGTGTTATTGTATTCTAAGATGTAATACAATACCGAACCAGCTATGACCAACCAGATCGAGAAGTAAAGCGCAATTTTAGTTTGGAAAGTCAGCCTTTTCCATGGATTTTTCAATCTATCGCGCAATGCTGAGGGATCGAAAATGTCGAAAATAGCCATTACGCCGAGAGCCCCGAAAAATACGACTATTGTAATCACCCAATGAACTAAGTAGTTATCTCGTACCGCCTCGTTGTAGAAACCGTCGGTCATAGTAGAAATTCCTGCATTGTTGAAGGCACTTACGCTATGAAAAATTGAGCTAAAGACTTTGTTTCCTGTTGAGCTAAATTGGAGTTTTTCATCCCAAGTGAGGAAAAGGCAAATAGCACCAATTATTTCTATCGAGATACTCCACAAAACAACTTTTGCTAGAAGTCCTTGGGCGCTTAGAAAAGAATCCTTGTGAACAAAATCTTCAAGAACATCATGCTGTTTCACGTTCACACCAAACTTTGCGGCAAGTGCTAAAAATGACCCGAAAGCAATAATGTTCAGTCCGCCGAGCTGCATGAGGATGAGCAATACAACATGACCTTTAAAAGTGAAAAAGGTTTCTGTATCGACTGTCATGAGTCCTGTTACACAAGATGCGCTTGTCGATGAAAATAGGGCATCTATAAATCCCATTGAGCCCGCAGCAGTTGTCATTTCAGGCAACATCAAAAGGAAAGTCCCGCCTGTAATCAAAGCCATTAGGCTTCCTATGAAGATGTACGACGGGTGGACTTTAAACTGTGGTAGAATTGATGTTGTTTTTTGGAGCTCGATGAGCACAACAACGAAGAAGTACAATTGAAGAATTACAACGGTAAGATCCCGAATATTGGCGAATCCGAATCGCTCAAAAATCAACTCTAGAATGAGAACATCAAAGAAATTGAAACTGATGCCTTCTATAACCAGAAAGAGCATGAGGAAGCCTTCAAACATGCTCTCTTTTAAAAATTCTAGGGGATGAAAATCGTAGACGAATCGGACGACATAGTAGAATACGTAGAAGGCAAAACTTGCCTTTATGATACTGAAAATCCAGTTTTCATCTTCGCTGGAGTGCTCGTAGCCGTAATAATAAATTAAGGTTAGAATTGCAGCAACCGAAATAATGAGATTCAGAATTTTGAAGATATGAAGAACCTTATCTTTGTTCCCATACAACCAAAGGTTGGCTCTTTCTCTGAATTCGTTGAGGGTCATTGTTAGAGCTTCAGAGCTTCAGTTTTTAATTGTTCCTTGTCGATAGGAACTACTCCCACTTTTTCGCAAACTTGTCCGCCAGCTAGATTGCTAATAGCAGCAATTTCTTTGGCATTCCATCCTTGAGCTAAGCAGAGAGAAGCAATGCTGATCACTGTGTCTCCAGCACCCGACACATCTAGAATTTCCCTGGAGTGGGCTGGAATATGAGTGAACTCAGCTCCATCTTTCACAACCACTCCCAATTCTGATAAGGTAACCAAGGAATACTTGTTCTTAAGTTTTCCTTCCAGCTTTGAGATTGATGATTCGAGAGCACCAAGGTCACTTTTATTGAATTCTACTTTCAATCCTTCTTTCAGCTCCTTCAAATTGGGCTTGAACAAGGTAACACCCTGGTATTCGAAGAAATTGTCTTTTTTCGGATCGACTGTGGTAGGAATTCCAGCTTTTGTCGCTAGAGCAATCACCTCGGAAATGACCTGCGCTGTAAGAACTCCTTTGTTGTAATCTTCAAAAATTATAACATCAATTGTTTTAGAATCAATGTGTTTTTTGATTTTTCCTATCAGTAGATTCGCAGTGTCAGACTTCAATTCAGTAGTTATCTCTTCATCTACCCGAAGCAAATGATGTCCTTGACTGATAATTCTGGTTTTAACAGTAGTTACCCTTTCAGGAGCGTATACAATTCCGCTGGTGCTGAATCCTCGTTTTTCTAAGAGCGCATCAAATTCTGCTCTTTTCTCATCATCCCCAACAACCGAGCAAATAATAGGAGTGGCGCCCATGGCCATGATATTCAAGGCAACATTAGCTGCGCCTCCCAATCTACTTTCCCGTTTTGTCATACTAACGACAGGAACGGGCGCTTCTGGCGAAATCCTATCAACCTTACCCCAGAGGTAAGCGTCAATCATAACATCGCCAATTACCAAGACTTTCATTTTGCTGAAGGCTTGATAGGCTTGATCTATTTGTGAATTACTGAACATATTATTTTTTCAACTTTGACAAGGCATTTTTCAGCCTCTTCATAGCTTCTTCTAAATCTTTTTCAGCTGCTGCGTAAGAAATTCGGATGCAATTGGGAGCTCCAAATGCTGCTCCTCCAACCAAAGCTAAATATTCTGTTTCAAGCAAATACTCACAAAGCTCATCGGCATCTTTTACTGTTCTTGAACCGTCGCTACTTCCAAAATAGGCAGAAACATCAGGGAAAACATAAAAAGCCCCGCCTGGAACGTTGCACTTTACATCAGGAATATCCTTCATCAAATCTAGCATAAGCTGTCTCCGCTTGTAAAACGCAGCTCGCATTTCAAGGACAACATCCGGGTTGGCTTCAACGGCAGCTTTCGCAGCCATTTGCGAGATTCCTGATGGAGCAGAAGTGAATTGTCCTTGTACCTTAGAACAAGCTTTTGCAATCCAATCGGCAGCTCCCAAGTAGCCAATCCTCCAACCAGTCATGGCAAAGCCTTTCGAAACCCCGTTCACAGTGATGGTTCTCTCGTACATGCCATCAACTGCGGCCATGCTAAAGTGCTTCTCACCAAAATTAATGAGCTCATATATTTCATCGCTCAGTACAAAAATTTGAGGTGCTTCTTTTAGAACAGCTGCTAAATTCTCGAGTTCCAGCTTGGAATATACACTCCCTGAAGGGTTGCAAGGAGAGCTGTAAATTATAAGTTTCGACTTTGGAGTAATAGCTTCTCTCAGTTGTTGAGCGGATATTTTATATTCCTGTTCAACACTTGAAGGGATTTCAACTGGAATTCCTCCGGCAAGCTTTACAAGTTCAAAATAGCTCACCCAATAAGGTGCTGGCAGTAGAACTTCATCACCGGGATTGATCAATGCCAAAATAACGTTGGCAATACTTTGCTTAGCGCCGGTAGAAACAACAATTTGATCTGCAGTATAAGTCAGGCCATTGTCTCTCTGGAATTTATTAGCAATCGATTGTCGAAGCTCTTGATAGCCGTTCACTGGCGGATAATGACTGTAATTGTCATCGATAGCCTTTTTCGCAGCTGTTTTAATGAATTCAGGGGTGTTGAAATCAGGTTCTCCTAAACTTAAACTGATAACGTCAACTCCCTGAGCTTTTAATTCACGGCTTTTTCTAGCCATTGCTAGGGTAGCAGATTCGGACAGTTTCTGGAGTAAATGTGAGACTTCTTGCATAGGTATCTAATAATTCAGCAAAGCTATAAAAAGCGTCGGTTCCTTTTGGTATTAATGTCCTTTTTGCATTTGAGTCTGCGAAGAAGGAAGCGCCAGCAATCCAAGAAAGGTGATGACCGCATTCAACATGATCAATTCTGGACCAATAACATAATCCCATTCATTGACCACACTTGAATTCCAAATCCACCAACTCAGCAGTGGAGAAAGCAAACAGACAAACACGATTCCTTTGCCGGTTGGAATTTTTTTGGTCAAAATCCCAAATAGGAATAGACCTATTAGTGGACCGTAGGTAAATCCAGCGAGGAAAATCAACTGATCTATCGCCGTGAGATCTAAGGTGTGATGTAAGATGATGATAACTAAAAGCAGCATGACTGAAACTGCGATATGTGTTATTTTTCTAATTCTTTCCTGATGCTCTTTTTTCCTTTTTTCAATGTTGATGAAGTCGACACAAACGGAAGTCGTCAATGAGGTTAGGGCGCTGTCAGCGCTGGAATAGGCAGCAGCTATCAATCCCAAAAGAAAGAAAACTCCTACAGCACCTGCCATACTCGTCCTTAGCGCTGCAGTTGGAAATAAGAGGTCAGTTCTAACTCTTCCCGATTCGCTCAATGGAAGTTCCATTCCTGTTTTCGCTACATACATGAACAATAGAGCTCCCAAGGCCAAGAACAATAGGTTCACAATGAAAAGTATTGCCGCAAAGCTGAGCATGTTTTTTTGAGCCTCCTTGATATTTCGACAAGCCAAATTCTTCTGCATCATGTCCTGGTCCATTCCCGTCATCCCGATGCAAATGAAGAATCCACCAATAAATTGCTTTAAGAAATGACTGCCAGCATTGAAATCATCGAAGAAAAACCACCTGCTATATTGACTATCAGCGATGGTTGAAACAATCCCTTTTTCACTAATTCCCAATTCAGTGCTCACGAAGTAAATGGTGATTCCGAGGGAAAGCAGCATGAACAAGGTTTGTAAGGTATCCGTCCAAATGATGGTTTTTATTCCACCTCTATATGTATAGGTCCAAATCAAAGCCACCGAAATAAAAACGGTCATTTCAAAAGGTACATTCCAAGCATTAAAAACGAATTCTTGAAGGACGTTCGCCACCAACAACAATCGAATCGAGGCTCCTAAAGTCCTTGAAAGTAGAAAATAGAAAGCTCCAGTTTTATAGGCTTCCTGACCAAAACGTTGCTCTAAATAGGTGTAGATGGAGGTGAGTTGAAGCTTGTAATACAGGGGGAGAAGCACGTAAGCGATGAAAAGGTAGCCTGCCAAATAGCCAATCACCATTTGCATGTAGCCAAACTGAACAGCTTCACTTCCAACTTTTCCAGGAATAGAAATGAAGGTGATTCCGCTCAGGGAGGCTCCGATCATGCCGAAAGCCACGAGATACCAAGGAGCTGATCTATCCGCCAAGAAAAAAGTAGCGTTACTTGCTTTTCTGCTCGTCAAGCGGGAGACGACAATCAGCATTCCGAAATAGCATCCAATCAAGATTAAAATAAAACTCGGACTCATAATGTATGATTTGTTCAAAGAAACTTAATTGAGCATCACGCTTGATAGCCTGCATCCAGTAGTTCTCAACACATGACATTGAAGCAATTGAAAGATAGGTCTCATCATAATCAATTCTTCTACCTTTGCAGGATGAATCTTCCTTCAAAGCATCTAGAAGAGGCTGTAGAACAAATGGCTTCACTTCCAGGAATTGGAAGAAAGACAGCACTGCGATTGGTGCTTCATTTGCTGCGAAAAGATGATTCTGATGTCAAGCGTTTCTCCGAGTCTTTCACGAAATTGAAGGCGGAAATCAAGAGTTGTACCGTCTGTCACAACCTCAGCGATAGCGAAATATGCCCGGTTTGTTCAAACCTGTCCCGCAGTGATCAAGTCATTTGCGTAGTTGAAGATATTCGTGACATTTTAGCCATTGAAAACACCTCTCAATTCAAAGGGAAGTACCATGTTTTGGGCGGGATAATTTCTCCCATGGACGGAATCGGCCCGAGTGATTTAAATATTGATTCATTGGTTCAGCGTGTTTCTTCTGGTGATGTGAAGGAAGTGATTCTAGCCCTCAGTGCTACCATGGAAGGGGAGACCACCGCCTATTTTCTCTACCGAAAATTGGCTCCTTTCAATAAAGTAATAACTGCTATTGCCCGCGGAATAGCTGTAGGAGATGAGCTTCAGTACGCTGATGAAATTACACTCGGACGCTCCATTACCCAACGTCAACCCTTCGAAACCACCCTTTCTCGATAATGAAGCTCAGCATCGTCATTGTAAACTACAACGTTGAGTATTTCCTCGAACAATGCCTCAACTCGGCATTGATCGCCATGAAGGGCATTGATGCTGAACTTTTCGTGGTTGACAATAATTCTGTTGATGGATCAATTGCGATGATCAACGATCGCTTTCCGCAAGTCAAGTTGTTGGCAAATAAGGAAAACCTAGGATTCTCAAAGGCGAACAATCAAGCCATGAGAATGGCATCGGGAGAGTATATTCTCTTGCTCAATCCCGACACTGTGATCCAGGAAGATACGCTGAGAAAAGTTGTCACGTTTATGGACAATCATCCCGATGCTGGTGGACTTGGAGTAAAAATGGTAGATGGGAAAGGTGAGTATTTGCCGGAATCTAAACGTGGATTACCGACTCCTGAAGTCGCTTTTTATAAGATTTTCGGATTGACAGCACTATTTCCAAAATCAGGACGCTTCGCCAAGTATTATTTGGGAAATCTCGATAAAGAATCGATCAACGAAATTGAAATTCTCAGTGGTGCCTTCATGTTGATGCGCAAAGATGCATTGGATAAAGTTGGCTTGCTGGACGAGGCTTTCTTCATGTACGGTGAAGATATTGACCTCAGCTGGCGAATCATTCAAGGGGGATATAAGAACTATTATTTCCCCGAAACAACCATAATTCACTACAAAGGAGAGAGCACCAAAAAAGGCAGTCTCAATTATGTTTTTGTCTTTTACAATGCCATGATCATTTTTGCACGGAAACATTTCAGCCAAGAAAGAGCGAGGATGTTCAGCTTTTTCATTCATCTGGCGATATATATCAGAGCGGCAGCGGCCGTAATTGTGCGGACAGTGAAAAGTGTGTTTCTTCCATTGTTGGATCTTGGGCTGATTCTGCTCGTTTTATTCGGAGCGAAAGAAATCTACACCAACTATTCAGGCATTGAATATCCCTTGAAGCTCATTCAGTGGGGATTCTTAAGCTATAGCTTGGTTTGGATTATAAGCGTGTGGCTGAGTGGGGGATATGATAAACCGATCAGCCTGTGGCGAATTATTAGAGGAGTACTTTTAGGCTCGACGGTTGTTTTAATAGGATATGCCTTGCTTCCAGAAGATCTCCGCTTTTCAAGAGCTTTGATTTTATTGGGATCATTAGGAGCCCTCGGCACATATCTGATTAGTCGGGTGATTTTCCATTTCATCCACCCGAAGAAATTCAGTCTAGCCACTAAAAAGAGCAAGCGTTTTGGAGTGGTTGGCAGCGAGTCCGAATTTGAACGTGTCGGAAATCTTTTGAAGCAAACTTCCAATGAGGTAGGAGCTGTAATCCCTATTACCACTATGCCTTCGGATGCCAGTCCAGAGTATCTCGATGAGTTTATACGAGTCTATAAATTGAATGAAATAATTTTTTGTGCTAAGGATATTTCAGCGCAGCAGATTATTTCATTGATGAGCAATTCAAATCAAAATGAATTGGATTATAAAATTGCTCCCCCAGAATCACTTTACCTTATTGGCAGCAATTCAATTGATACAGCGGGCGATTTGATTGTTTTGGACACCAATAGTGTTGCCCGAGCATCTAACAAAAGAATCAAGAGGTTATTTGATGTTCTAATAACTTTTTGGATGATTCCGATTTCACCAATTCTTCTACTATTTGTGAGCAACAGAATCGGATTTATTCGAAATATCTTTAAGGTGATTTTAGGTTCTTGGTCTTGGGTTGGATATAAGAAAAGCAGTTCCGGATTTCGATTGCCACCATTGAATCCAGGGGTGTTGAATCCCGCATCCGGATTGGATTTAGAGACTACAAACTCTGACTCAATAGATCGCCTCAATATGATTTATGCCAAGGACTATCGATTGAAAAACGATGTGGTAATTTTGTGGCGAGCATGGCGTAAATTAGGTGATAAACCTTCTGTTATTGGTGAAAACTCTTGATTGGTAAGGGTTTGACAGTCTTGAAGTTCCCGATTTTTAGTTTAATTTTGCATCAAAATTACAGTTAGAATGGCGCAGATTGAAATACTGCTTCCCAAAATGGGAGAAAGCGTTGCAGAAGCGACAATAATTAAGTGGTTAAAAGAAGTTGGCGATACAGTTGAGGCTGATGAGCCGATAGTTGAAATAGCTACAGATAAGGTAGATTCTGAAGTTCCAGCTCCTGAGGGAGGTGTGCTCTTGAGCAGAACAGTGAACGAGGGTGATGTAGTTCAAGTTGGACAGATAATAGCGACTATTGGAGCTGCAGGAGATTCTGCACCTAGTCCAAAAGTTACGGCTACTGAGCCAGCCCCAGCGCAAGCTTCGGCAAGCTCCGCTCCAGCGGCTGCAGTTATTGAAGCGGTAAGCGCACCACTTGATCAAGCCATCGAAAGAAATGGACCGTCTGGAAGATTTTACTCTCCATTGGTGAGAAATATTGCACAGACGGAAGGCATCGCCATGCAAGAGTTAGAGCATGTAAGCGGTACCGGAAGAGAAGGAAGAGTTACTAAAAAAGATATTCTAGGATACTTAGCGAACAGAGGGAATGGAGCTTCAAATGGCACCGCAGCCCCTGCTGCAACGGCTCCTGCAGTTCCATCGCATGAGTCAAGTCGTGCCGTTCCAGCTCCACCAGTCGTGAAGTCTGGTCCAGCCGTGAGTGTAGGACCGAACGATGAGATCGTAGAAATGAGTAGAATGCGCAAGATCATTGCCGATCACATGGTGATGTCGAAGCAAACTAGTCCACACGTAACCTCATTTGTTGAAGCCGACGTTACCAATTTGGTGATGTGGAGAAACAAATGGAAAAAGCATTTCCTAGAAAAAGAAGGAGAGAAGCTGACTTTTACTCCAATTTTCGTTGAGGCTGTTGTGAAGGCCATCAAAGATTACCCGGGAGTGAATGCTTCAGTTGATGGTGATCGTGTTATCATAAGAAAGGACGTGAACATAGGAATGGCCGCGGCTACTCCAAGCGGAAATCTGATTGTTCCGGTAATAAAAAATGCAGATCAGTTCAATATGGTCGGCTTGTGTAAAAAAGTAAATGATTTAGCGAATAGAGCAAGAAGCAATAAATTGACTCCTGATGAGATAAGTGGAGGTACATATACCATTACAAATGTTGGAACTTTCGGCAATGTAATGGGAACTCCAATTATCAATCAACCTCAGGTGGCAATTCTAGCAATCGGCGCTATACGTAAGAAACCAGCGGTTATTGAAACCGATTTTGGAGATACAATTGGTATTCGACATATGATGTTTTTGTCACACTCTTATGATCATCGAGTGGTTGATGGAATGTTGGGTGGAAGCTTTGTGAGAAGGGTCGCCGACTACCTTGAACAATTCGATATTAACCGAGAACCATAAAATAACATCGGAATAAGCTGGATTAGTTTTGAAATAATCCTAATTTTAAGCTTTTGTAAGAACCGAGCCAGAAAACTGACTGAATATGAAGCGAATTCTCACCTGGGTCATAACCGCCCTATTGCCAGCATCTATGGCAATGGCCCAAATGAGCCGTGCCAATTTTAATGAAAAGTTTTTTGAAGCTAACCAACTGATGGAGGAAAAGCTTTGGAATTCTGCTATTGATATATGGAGTGAATTGATTGCAAACGATCAATACAACGCCAATGTCAATTTTAAATTAGGTTACTGCTACCTGCAAACTTCTAACCGGAAGTTGAAATCATTGCCTTTTCTAAAAACGGCGAATAGCGAAGATGTTTATCTCGGCTATGACCCTTACGATCCTTCTGAGGCACGACCGCCAGCAGAGGCACTATTCAATTTAGGTAGAGCTTATCATTTGAATTATGAAATGGATAAGGCAATAGATTCTTACAACCTATTGATATCAAAACTTCCATCCAAACACATCTTGGTCGAACGCTCAAAGCGCCAAATTGAAATGTGTGAAGAAGCGAAAAAGCAAGTTGCCAATCCAAAAAATTATGTGATTTCTAACGTGGGCAGTGTCGTAAATACGGATGCCAATGAGTATAGTCCAGTGGTTTCTGTTGATGAAAGCGCCTTGTTCTTTACTGCTAGAAAAATTCGATTCGACAGCACCAACACAGGATTGACAGATATTGATACTGGTGAGCCAAGAGAAGATATCTACGTGTCCTACAAGAACCAAGCTGGTGAGTGGATGATTCCAGAACTTCTGAACATTAATACTGACCAACACGCTGCAACAATTAGTGTTGCTCCTGACGGACAAACCTTGTACATCTACTATGATGAAGAAGGAAATGGTCAGATTTACCAAAGCGTTTTGATTGGTGAGACTTGGACTACCCCAGAACTTATGGGCTCAGACATCAATACTGATGCTTGGGAAACGCACGCTACTGTCTCTGCAGACGGTAATACTTTGTACTTCGTTTCTAATCGTGATGGCGGTTACGGTGGTAGAGATATCTACCGTTGCGTGAAGTTGCCGAACGGAGATTGGAGTAAATCATTGAGTATCGGTCCAGTAATCAATACTCCTTTCGAAGAAGATTCCCCCTTCCTTTCACCAGATGGAAAGACATTGTACTTCGCTTCTACAGGTCATAACTCTATGGGTGGATTTGATATTTTCTCTACTTCTTTAGGTGAAGATGGAGAATGGTCGGAGCCTACGAACTTAGGATACCCCTTGAATACTGTTGATGATGACGTGTTCTTCGTGCCAACAGCTGACGGCAGACGTGCATATTACTCGTCTAGAAAAGAAGAAGGGTTTGGATTGAAAGATATTTACGTTCTTGAATTGCCAGAGCCTGTTGTTACTGATTTGTCGGTGTTGAAAGGATATATTTTTGCTCCTGAAGGAGAGGATTTACCGAACAACACTTACATCCTCGTAACAAACAAGAACACTGGTGAGGTGACTGAATACCGTCCTCGTCAAAGAGATGGTGCTTATGTAGCAATCTTACCTCCTTGTATTCCTTATCACATCGAATACGTAGTGAATCAAGATATCGTTCACGAAGAGTTTGTAAACGTTCCATGTGAGTCGGCTTACAACGAAATTGAAAAGGAAATTTACTTGCTACCCGTTTACCTTAGTGATGGTACTAAGACCTATGAGGTTAGAATTGATGATCCTATCGGAACGGAGTACAATCCTGATGAGCCAATTACAAATACCTACGAGGAAGTTGCTGGTATAGCTGAATTCCAAAGGTATTTTGTGTACGATTTCCACGAATTCGGAAAAGGTGAAAAGCTATTCCAGGAGTTCATTGATAACGTGGCCAAGATCATTGACATGAAAGGCGCTGCTGAGATCTTTGTTGAGTCTAGTGCATCTAAAGTGCCTTCTTCTAGATTTAGAAACAACCAAGAGTTGACTGATTATAGAACGAAAACAGCACAAGATCAAATCAAAGAATCATTGATCAAGAAAGGATACAAGGAAAACCAAATTACATTTGCGAATCCAAGATCATCTGTTCAAGGTCCTGATTATAAGAATGATGCGATTAAAAATCGATTGGTCTACGAGCAATTCCAGTACGTGAAGGCTCGAGCAAAATAAGAATCCAAAAAGAAAACCCTTTACATGATGTAAAGGGTTTTCTGTTCTCCCGCGTTGAACAGGAGAAGCCTGCTACTCTACTTGCATTGCTATAACGCATATTATCTCTCCATTATTTTCGGAGAGATATTTTTTTTGATAAGCATGAAATTAAATCTCAAAAAACCATTGGCATTCTTTGACCTGGAAACAACAGGCGTCAATGTCGGAAGTGATCGTATTGTTGAAATTGCAATTGTTAAGGTAATGCCCGATGGACAGGTCTACACCAAGCCTGAAAAAGGAGGGAAGGAACTCCGTTTTATTATCAATCCAACAGTAGATATTCCAATCGAATCGTCCTTGATTCATGGAATCTACAACGAAGATGTTGCCGACAAGCCAACTTTCGCTGATGTTGCCGATAAGCTCTATAAATTCTTACACGATTGCGATTTAGGGGGATTCAACTCTAACCGCTTCGATATTCCCCTTCTCGCAGAAGAGTTTTTGCGCGTAGGAATTGACTTTAGCTTGGAGGGTAGAAACTTGATCGATGTACAGGTGATTTTCCACATGATGGAGCAAAGAAACCTCAAAGCAGGCTACAAGTTCTATTGCGGCAAGGATCTGGATGATGCTCATGAAGCACTTCCTGACGCCATGGCCACTTATGAGATTTTCTTGGCTATGCTCGATAAATACGAGGATACCGAAATCGCAGATTCAAAGGGCAAGCTGAGAAAGCCTGTGGTGAATGATATGGATGAAATAAATGCCTACTTCCAGCACAAAAGAAATGCCGATCTTATGGGTAGATTGGTGTACAACGATAAGGATGAGGTAGTGTTCAACTTCGGTAAACACAAAGGAGTCTCTGTGATAGAAGTGCTGAAAAGAGAACCGGGATATTACGGTTGGATGATGCAAGGAGATTTCCCATTGTACACGAAAAAAGTACTGACTGAACTTAAGGACAAAGTCTAATGCCCCATATTACGGTTCTGGTATCGAATGATCTGGTCCACGATCAAAGGGTCAGAAAAGTATGTTCCACCTTGGAAGGAATGGGATTCGAATTGGAATTGATCGGCAGACTGCTTCCCACAAGCTTACCCATCAAGAGAAACTATCCTTGCCACCGCATGAGACTCTTCTTTAAAAGAGGAGTGCTGTTTTATGCCGAATTGCAATTTAGACTCTTCATCAAACTCCTTTTTCAAAAGACGGATATTATTCTAGCCAACGACTTGGATACGCTTCTACCAGCATATTTGGTCAGTAGAATTCGATCAAAGCAAGTGGTTTATGATAGCCACGAGTATTTTACAGAAGCCGCAGGATTGGCAGACAATCTATTCGCGAAAAAAGTTTGGCTAGAAGTAGAAAGATTTGTCTTTCCAAGACTGAATAAGGTTTACACCGTAAATGAGAGCATTGCATCAATTTATCGCAAACTTTACGAGGTTCCAGTAAAAGTCGTTCGAAATATTCCCCAGCTCAAACCATTTCCTCCACTGAAGTCAAGAGCTGAACTTGGACTTCCTACAGATAAGAAAATCGTATTGCTTCAAGGGGCATTTATTGATCCCGACCGTGGAGCCTTCGAAGTCGCTCAAGCCATGCACTTTTGCTCTGACGATATTCTATTTCTACTGATTGGTGCTGGCGAAGAATGGCATTTGGTAGATGAATACAGAACCAAAGAGAAGCTCGAGGAAAAAATCATGATTCTTCCCAAGCAAACTTTTGATGAGTTGAGGCAGTACACCCTGAATTCCGACCTGGGATTAAGCCTCGATAAGGACCTCTACCTGAATTATAGACTCAGCTTGCCCAACAAGTTGTTCGATTATATCCACGCTGAAATTCCCGTGCTTATTTCTCCATTGCCGGAATTGAAACGGGTCATGAGTGAATTCGAAATCGGAATGATGATCGAGAATCACCAGCCTAAACACCTGGCGAGCAAGATAGAAGAGGCGCTAAACTCAGAGCGACGAGAAGTGTGGAAATCGAATTTGAAAAAAGCGGCAAAGTTTTACACCTGGGAAAATGAAGAGCAGGTGCTTAAAGAAATCTACTCCGATTTCCTCAAGCAGTAATTTTCTTCAACAAGAATTTTAATACGACCCAAGGAATGTTCAAGGCGTATTCCCAGGTACTGAGAACATCTTTTTTCATCTTCAACTCTTCCTTGTAAAGATTCCAGTTGAAGTTTTTTGAGAGTCCACTGGCCTCACATTCTGCGATAACACCATCATATTTAATTGCAGAAGCTCCCTTTTTCAAGAGTTTCAGATTGATCTCGTAATCACCGAAAATTTTCAAGTCCTCATTAAATAGTCCGTCGGCAAAGCAAGATTCGCGATAGATTGTCCCTTGGTGATGAAGACGATTTCGCCAAATCAATCCAGCATCGAATGAGCTCTTATGGCGGACAGGCACTGCGCTGTGCTGAATATTACTGTATTCCACATCCCCAAAAATCAATTTCGACTCGACATCGGCCAACTCGAATAAGTTTGTTAATGCTTGAGGATTTGTGAGCTTATCATCTGCACCAATAAAATACAGCCACTCTGCTCTGGCTTCTTGAATTCCTTGATTCATTGCTGCATACACGCCTTTTCCCGCATCTTTCAAAACCACTAATCCCTCGAAATTGCAGTTGCTTATTATTTCCTCGCTCCCGTCAGATGAGGGGCCAAGAATTACAATCAGCTCAAGATTCAGGGTTTGCTCAAGAATACTGTGCAGACAAGCAGGCAGGGTACTTGCCCCATTCATTACAGGAAGTATGACAGATACATCCGGTTTTTGCATGAACTAAGAAATTGCGAAATGCGCGAGATTCAATTCATTCAGCTGTCCATCTTCGCATTGAATGGTGCGGTAGGGGAAGTTTTTCATCAAGGCATGATCGTGAGTTGCCATCAAAACCGCTTTTCCATTCTTACTGATTTCAACCAATAGCTTAATGATTTCTTCTGAGGTGGCAGGATCTAAATTTCCAGTTGGCTCATCGGCCAGGAGCAAATCAGGGTCATTCAACAAAGCTCTTGCAATGGCAATCCGTTGTTGCTCTCCACCAGAAAGTTCGTGGGGTTTCTTGTAGCCTTTGGTTTCTAGTCCAACTTTACCTAGTACTTCTGATATTCTTGATTCGATCAATGCCTTGTCTTTCCAGCCGGTAGCTTTAAGAACGAATTTCAAATTGTCAAATACGTTTCTATCTGTTAGCAGCTCAAAATCTTGAAATACGATTCCCAGTTTTCTTCTGAGATAGGGAACTTTTTTTCGGGTGATGGATTTGATGTCGAATCCACATACCTTGCCACTGCCTTCATACAGAGGCAATTCCCCATAAAGACACTTCAATAAGCTACTCTTCCCGCTTCCCGTTTTCCCAATGAGGTATACAAATTCACCCGGCATGATTTCCAGCTCTACATTATTTAGAACCACATTTTCATACTGTGCAATCTGAACGCCTTCCAGCCAAACCGTACATTCTTCTGACATGACAATGATTTTAAACGAAATTATGAAATCGCGAGCCTGCTTTGAGGGGCAGCTGCGTATCCTTATTCACGTTTTTATGAACGGGTTTATTGGGTAGATGATATTTCACTCCTAAAAAGAATTTCAAGAATTAGCATCCTTGAGCCTTACTGAATTTTATCAGTGACAATTTTCTGTGACATTTGAAATGTCACAGAAAATTGTCACAAGATGATTCTCGAAGATTGTTGTGATTTCGGAAATCAAAATTCCAACCTGGAATCAATCCATTGCCCCCGCAATAAATTGCGGGGCAATGGATGTTTATGCGCCTGCGAATCATCACTTCAAACCCAATTCATTTCATTCTAACCCCATTCACACGTAAAAATTAAACGCATATAAACATTTACTGCACCACTAAATCCTGGGGATTCCCGAACTTAATTGCGGGGAGCGGCTGGACGCAGTCCACCAATTATACAAGACTCAAAAAAAATGTTCGCTCCTTCCGTCAGGCTTATACTAGAAAGTCACCCATTATTCGAACTTGTATATTTCAGAATCTCTTTCCTCTAGATTACTATGGAATGTCCAAAACACAGAAACTTCACTTGATTTGTGAATCGCCAACTATAACTCAGTGATTTCACTGCTGTTGATGTCGTTTTCCTTCAGCAATTAAGGGAGGGAATTTACCAACTCATGACGCCGGTAAACCAAAAATCATCGGTAGGAAAATCCATCGAAATAGCTGATTTTTGTGCTCTTATCGCTTATAGTTAAAATCAATTTATCAGCATAACATCAAATTTTTAGATGTAAACAATGCTTTTCGTCATGAGAAAACATCTAGCCTTTTTTCTTCTAATCTTTGCTCCATTCTTGTTATTTGCACAAGGGACTCCGTCAGGTATAGACATCGACAGCAGCACGATTGTGGGCGATAAATCAGCTCAGAATAGTGGCTTATCGTCAGATGGTGAGACGGCTACAGTAGGAGCTAACTATACTCGTGAATTAGCTTCCACCGCCAGTCAAGCGAGTGCTTATCGAAACCTTTCAATTCAACCTACAAGCGGCTGTACATATTCAAATGCTTGTAACTATGATCCTGCAGCGACAATTGATGATGGAAGTTGCGATTTTGATTCATGTCTCAACTTAGGTTGCACTTACATGCTTGCGTCTAATTTCAATCCCTTGGCCGTCACAGATGATGGGTCATGCATAATAGAAAATTTGGCTAGCGATTGTATAAATGACATCAACAATGACGGTATAGTCAACACCGCCGATTTAAATATCCTTCTTTCGGCATTTGATTCGTCTTGCGATTGATTGGGTCTTTTATAGTTGAGCAGGACCTTTTCAGTCTTGGAAATTAAACGCATATAAACATTTACCGCACGACTAATTTCTGGAGATTCCCGAACTTAATTGCGGGGAGGGGCTGGACGTAGTCCACCAAATCCCAAGCACCTAATTTAATAATTACACTGCTTTCATGTTCCTTTAGGCTCAAGCCAATAATCTTCCCAGCATTTCCTCCGCCATTTTATTTGGGGCAATTTTCTCGGGCATTTCAAATGCCCCAAAATTTTGACCCAAATTAATTCTCGCTGGCAATTTTGTGATTTTGAGAATCAAAACTCCATCCTAGAATCAATCCATTGCCCCGCAATTTATTGCGGGGTAATGGATGTCAACGCGCCTGCGAATCACCACTACTAACCCAATCCCTTCAATCGCAAAAATTAAACGCATATAAACATTTACCGCACGACTAAATTCTGGGGATTCCCGAACTTAATTGCGGGGAGGGGCTGGACGTAGTCCACCAAACCTTAAACACCTAACTCGATGATCGCTCTGCTTTCAAGTTTCTCAAGGCCGAAACCAATAATTTCCCCACCATTTCCTTCACTTTTCTATTTGGGGCAATTTTCTCGGGCATTTCAAATGCCCCAAAAATTTGCCCCAAATTAATTCTCGCCGGCAATTTTGTGAATTCGAAAATCAAAACTCCTTCCTAGAATCAATCTTATGTGGGGGCGTTGCATGCAACGCCCCCACATAAGATTTCGATTTACCACAACAGAAAAAAGCCCATCCTCTTTCAAGAATGGGCTTCTAAATTATTTTCTTTTCGATTAATCCACCTTGAACTCGCTGTCGCTAATTCTTGGATTAACCTTAACGTCGTTCACCTGAATAGTCACGCTTTGTGGACCAACCTGCTGCTCCATCAAAGAAGGAAATTTAATTCCCGAAGCTTCAATGTAATCTTTGATGGTCGTTGTAGTAGTCATCGAGCCTGCCTCAGTTTCTTGAGATGTGATGCTCTGAACCTTCAATCCACTTGTCGCATCAAAATAATCCAACTGAGTTGAACCGTCTTTCATAGCCACATCTACCACATAAGCATCTTTGCCGTTAACAGCTTCAATACCTATTAGCTTAGTAGTGATTCCATATTGCTCGTACTTCGATTCCAACATGATGTCAGCCTGCATAGCCGTTTGAGCTACCTCGTCTTCGCTCATCGCTTGTCCAGTCCCCATTTGGTTTACAGATCCTTTCTTTCCGTCAGAAACTTGCTTCATCATCACCATTCCACCTTGACCAATAGTCATTAGGAACTTGCTGTTATTCTTAGTGAGAATCTTCATTTCTAGGCTCATCGGTCCAACGCTGTAAGTGCCTTCCTGCTGCAAAGCAGTCACCTTGCTCAATCTATCAGTACCACCAATAGCCTTCACGTAATTGGCCAAGACATCTTTTGCAGTCATCCCTTCCGGAGCCGCACGCATATCTTTCCATTCCTCGCCATACATATTGTAAAGCTCAACTTTTCCAGTAGAACTGAATTGGTCAAGTGTCTCTACAACTTCAGCCTTGTTGCCAACAACAGTTATATACGCATTTTCCGGTTGGATGTACTTCTGTGCAACTGCTTTCACATCAGCCGAAGTTACTAGAGCCAACTTTTCTAGGTATGTAGAATAATAGTCTTTAGGTAGATTGTTGCGCTCGATGCTCAATGCAAATCGTGCAATAGTTTGAGGACTCTCCAATGAACGTGCAAAGCTTCCATTGATTGAATTCTTTACAAATTGAATCGTGCTGTCAGGAACCATTTCATCTGTCATTCTTCTCATTTCGTAAAGAATTTCGACGATTGAACTGTCTGTTACTTCATTTCTTACACTAGCATTTGCATTGAAGGAACCGACGAATTGATCAGGACTTAGACTCGACCTTGCGCCGTAAGTGTATGCCTTATCTTCTCTCAGGTTTTGCATCAATCGTCCTGAGAATGCACCTCCACCTAAAACAGAATTCATGACATTCGCAGCAATTGCATCATCACTACCTGGAGTATAGTCAATAGGGTAGGTGACGTTTATAACCGATTGAACCGCGCCAGGAACCGGAACAAAAGCCACACGATTTCCAGCTGGTGCTTCCGGCTGAGGATAAACATGCTTAGGCACTACCTGACGCTCCCAAGAACCGAAATACTTGTTCGCTTGGGCTTTGGCTGTCTCTAAGTTGATATCGCCAACTATCACCAAGTAAGAAATATTCGGACGCATGTAAGTTTGGTAGTACTGAACCAAATCATCACGTACAATATTCTCAACCGTCGATTCTTTCTTTTGCTCTCCATAAGGATGCTCAAGTCCGTATCTCATGGCATTGCTGATGTTTCCAGCGATAGCATTTGCACTTGTCTTGTTCGAAGCCAATGATGACAATTCTTGCTTCTTCATTTTCTCCAATTCTTCAACAGGGAAGCTTGGATTAAGAAGTACCTCAGACATCAATCCGAGTAATTCATCGCTGTGCTTGGTTAAACAAGAGCCATAAACTCCGGTAGAACTTGTGTTGAAACTAGCGCCAATAAAATCTACGGTTTCATCAATTTCTGCTTTCGACTTGTTCGTTGTACCTGCAGATAGCATGCTGCCGGCCATCGATACGTAGCCCGCTTTCTCTCCTTCAAAAATAGGATCGCGTTCAACGCTCAATTGGTAGCTCACTCGAGGTAGCTTTTGATTTTTCACGACTATCACCTTTAAACCATTGTCTAATGTGAATTGATCGTAATCGCCCAGCTGAATTTTAGGTGCAGGGCCCGCTGCTGGAACAACCGACCTGTCAAGTGAGGAAGTTCCGGCACATCCAGCCAAAAACAGGCCGAATAGTATGAATATATAGGAATAAACTTTCATGTCTCTTCTGTCTTTTATTGTTCAACCTGATCAGTACTTTCATCGTACAAGAAGTACAGTACTACTCTGTTTTCAGGAGTGTAGTATTTGCGTGCTGCTTCTCGGATAGCTTCTGGCGTTACTGCTAAGTATCTGTCAATTTCATTGTTGATGAGCTTGGCATCGCCAAAATACATGTGGTAGTTGGCTAAGCTTTCAGCAATTCCAGCTACGTTCGAATTCGAAGAAACAAAGTCATTCTCGATTTGATTGCGAAGCTTTTGCAATTCTCTGTCGCTGATTAAGTCATTCTTCAATTTTTCAATTTCTTCTTCAACTGCAGCTTCCAATTCTGAAGGATCAACCCCCATATTCGCCATGTTGAAGGCAATAGTAAGTCCTGGATCTTCCAAAGCGAAGGAGAATGCTCCTGAGAAAATCGCCAGTTGCTTTTCTTCAACTACAGATCTGTTCAATCGAGAAGATCCTCCATCAGAAAGAATGCTATTCAGCATATTAACAGCGTAATAGTCTTCAGTACCTTGAGCAGGAATGTGGTAAGCCATCAATACCAGCGGCAATTGATCTTTGCCCCAAACGGTATCTCTTACTTCTTGCACTTTACGTGGCTCTACAATTGATGGTCTTTCAATCGGAGTAAGGCCACGAGGTATGTCTGAGAAATACTTGTTGATTAACTTCTTGGTTTCAGATACAGAGATATCACCAGCAATAGAAAGCACTGCATTTTCTGGAACGTAGTATTTCTTGTAAAAATCAACGAATTCCTGATCAGTTGCCTGGTTGAGGTGCTCCATTGAACCAATGGTAGTCCAACGGTAAGGATGCTCTTGGTAAGCTCTCACCATCGTTTCTTCCAAAAGACTACCATAAGGCTGATTGTCAATTCTTTGGCGTCGTTCTTCTTTCACTACTTCACGCTGTGTTTCAATTCCCTCATTTGCTACTGTAGCATGAAGCATCCGCTCAGATTCTAACCACAATCCCAATTCCATCTGGTTAGACGGTATAATCTCATAGTAGAATGTTCGGTCATTGGTGGTGTTGGCATTTAAAGTTCCGCCAGCATTCTCGACATATTTAGAGAATTCTCCCCGTCCTATATTGTCTGATCCTTCGAATAACAAGTGTTCAAAGAAATGGGCCATTCCAGTTCTGCTTGGATCCTCATTTTTAGATCCTACATGATACATTACTGTAACCGCAACGATAGGCGTGCTGTGGTCCTCATGTAAAATAACATGAAGTCCATTTTTCAGATCGTATTCCTCGAACTGAATTTGATTTACTTGAGCACTAACTAATGCAGTTGCTAGTAGAAGTAAACCAAAAGAAATGATACGTTTGTACATATTTGAATAATTTGGTTTTTTTATCGGTCGAAAGATACAGACAAGCATTCAATCCGCTGTAAAATTTTCGATAATCAGCTGCATAGCTTTATAAGCGGTAATGCTTTGTTTAGCTTTGACTTAATCTATTTTTGCAAACATGAATTCTCAACTTTCCCTTTTTCAAGATGCACTCACTTGTGAGCAGGCTATAAGTATCAGTAAATTTTCACACAGCATTGAAATTCCTGAACCTGTTCGTGGAAGAATCGATTATTGTAGAAGCTTTATCGACAAGAAAATTGCTGACGGTGGTAAGCCGATGTACGGTATCAACACCGGATTTGGATCTCTCTGCAATACCGTCATTCCTAACGACCAGCTGAGTCTATTGCAGGTCAATCTGGTTCTGTCACATGCTTGCGGAATGGGGGAGGAGGTGCCTTCGGATATCGTGCGATTGATGTTACTTCTAAAGGCCAAGGGATTGAGCTACGGCAAATCTGGTGCTCAATTGCTTACTGTCCAACGTCTGCTAATTTTACTTCAAAAGAACGCATTGCCAATAGTTTATACTCAAGGCTCATTAGGGGCTTCGGGAGATCTTGCTCCACTTGCTCACCTGTCTTTACCCTTGATAGGTGAGGGGAAATTGTTGAGTAATGGTGAGTTGATGGAGAGCTCGAATTGGTTGAAAAAGGAAAATTTGTCGCCCATCAATTTGGAGGCTAAAGAAGGATTGGCTTTGTTGAATGGCACTCAATTCATGAGCTCTTACGGTGTTTGGTGTGTGTCAAGGTTAACGGAATTGATGGACTGGTCCTTATTGATTGCAGCGCTTTCTTTGGAAGGATATGATGGATTGATCGGTGCTTTTCATCCTGAAGTACATTCCTCTAGAAACCAATTGGGTCAGATTAAAGCAGCTCAGCAAATGCGAGCTATTTTAGATGGAAGTGAACTCATCCAAAATGATAAATCACACGTTCAAGATCCATACTCTTTCCGTTGTATCCCTCAGGTATTGGGCGCCAGCTTTGATGCCTTGAATTACGTGCGGTCAATCGTAGAGCGTGAGATTAATGCAGTCACGGATAATCCTATGGTATTTCCAGATTCGAACGAAGTGATTTCAGCCGGTAATTTTCACGGTCAGCCCTTAGCCTTAGCCCTGGATTTTCTCGCCATCGCGGCAGCTGAAGTGGGAAGTATTTCAGAGCGCAGATGTTACAAGCTCATCTCTGGAACTCGGAATCTACCCGCTTTCTTAACGGCAAATCCTGGGGTGAACTCTGGATTGATGATTCCTCAGTACACAGCGGCATCTATCGTAAGTCAGAACAAACAGCTTTGCAGTCCTGCTTCTATTGATAGCATCGATTCGTCAAATGGACAAGAAGACCACGTAAGCATGGGGGCAAATGCCGCCACCAAGGCCTACAAGGTGATCAATAACCTCGAAAGCATTTTGGCAATAGAGTTATTCACCGCCGTTCAAGCATTTGGATTCAGAAGAGGAGATGGGAAATCCTCAAAGAGCATTGAAAAGCTCTACCAGCAATACAAAGAGGAAATTAAGTACGACGGTAATGATTGCTACCTTCATCCTTTATTGAAGCAAAGTCAAAGCTTCATATCGAACAATTCTGCTTCCGATTTTCATCCGTTTAATAAGTAATCCCATACCAAGAAATGATCGAGGCCTGGATGTTTAGTTCTTGAGAATTCAATGTGTACCTTTGTTGAAAGCTGAGCGAGATGGCGAATGAGATAAAAAATAAGAAAGCTTCATACCTGTATGAACTCAGTGATGAGTTTATAGCTGGGATTCAACTGACTGGTACTGAGATCAAATCTATCCGAAATGGGAAGGCTGGCATTGCTGAGGCCTTTTGTCGTTTCAAAAAAGATGAGCTCTTTGTCATAAACATGAACATTCAGGAATACGACAAAGCAGGCCATTACAACCATGAACCGCGCCGAGAAAGAAAGCTATTGCTCAACAGAACTGAACTGAACAAGTTAGAAAAGAAGATGAAAGACGATGGAATTACAATTATTCCTCTTTCCCTCTTTATTTCTGATGGCGGATATGCCAAGTTGAAAATTGCCGTGGCAAAAGGAAAAAAGGTCCATGACAAGCGCGATGACCTTAGGAAAAAAGATCATCGCATGGAAATAGAACGCAGTAAAAAAGTTAGGTAGGCAGGAGTGGTTAGTTAACCACGACTTTATATTTCTCTTCAAAGGCGTCCCAATCCCACAAAAAGTTGCTTATCACTTCATCGAGATTCTTGAGGAAGATTGGATTAGGAGTGTTTAGACTCTTGAAATAATCCATCTGAAAATCATTCAAATCGTACTTAAAGAATAGTGTCTTGCTCATGGCATAAAGCACATTCTTGGATGGGTGATTAACCCGTGACATGAAATTGCGGTAGTCCTTGATCATTTGGGCAAATGACTCGGTATCCATGTCGAAAATCGAAGCCATTTTACAAATGACCATTTCCATAATTTGCTTGTCCTGTCCTTCGTGGAAGTGTCTATTCAAAAGAGATAGATTCCCAGCAAGTACAATCATCAAGAATCTACCGTAGTCTTGAGTGTCAATATTCGGAGCTTTTTTAAACTCTGGGCTGTCATTGATAAATCCAGCAACCTCAGGAAAACCCTGCTCCACGCTTTCAATTAGCGAATTCACTAGGATGTTCGCTACGCTTTCGTCTGTGAGTTTTTTCTTTCCAAATATGGCAAGCATAATTCAGCAAGTTTTAGTGTTCGTACTTGCTCAACAAAGATAAAGAGCCAATTGCCCTTGTTTTTAGGGTGTTTCAGTTCCAATACTAACAAAGTTATTCACGAAATATCATCTTTTGTGCCTTGTCTCTTCCCCTTCACTATTTTTGTAAACGATGTATAAGTCGATTCTAAAACCCCTGCTTTTCCTTATCAGTCCAGAAAAAGCGCATTATTTCAGCACAGGAATACTGGGCTTTCTGCTCGCCGTTCCCGGAATGAAGTACCTCTTCGAAAAGCTCTACCGAGTAAATCACCCTTCTCTTGAACGTGAGCTTTTTGGATTGAAATTCCCAAATCCAGTGGGATTGGCGGCAGGTTTCGACAAGAACGCGACCATGTTCAGGAATCTAGGTCATCTCGGATTTGGATTCATTGAAATCGGAACGGTAACTCCATTGGCTCAAGTAGGAAATCCTAGCCCAAGACTTTTCCGACTGCCGAAAGACAACGCCCTAATCAATAGGATGGGCTTCAACAACCTGGGATTAGACCATGCCATTGAACAGCTCAAAAACCGAAACAAGGATTTGATCATTGGTGGGAATATCGGCAAGAACAAAGTCACTCCAAACGAGAATGCCAAAGACGATTACATCATTTGCTTCAACGGATTGTTCGATTATGTAGATTATTTCGTGGTGAACGTAAGCTCTCCCAATACCCCAAACTTGCGAGACCTTCAAGAGAAAGGGCCATTGCTTGAATTGTTAAATGCATTGATGGATCTGAACTCCAAGAAGCCAAGTCCAAAACCAATTCTATTGAAAATTGCGCCTGACCTTACCGAGGGACAATTAAACGATGTGGTTGAAATTGTACTGGAGTCTAAAATTGCGGGACTGATCGCTACCAATACAACTATCGACAGATCCAATTTGAACACTTCGACTGATGAGGTTGATCAAATCGGTGCCGGCGGATTGAGCGGAATGCCCTTGAAAAATAGCTCTACAGAAGTGATTCGTTATATAAATACCAAAAGCGGTGCTGCCTTCCCGATTATTGGTGTAGGGGGAATTGCAAGTGCTAAAGATGCACAGGAGAAGCTTGATGCAGGCGCAAGTCTAGTACAGATTTATACTGGATTTGTATACGAAGGACCGGGAATCGTGGCGCGAATCAACAGAAAACTGATCTCCTAATCAACCCCCTCTCTTCAGGAATTCTTTTAACTCTTTTGTCAATTTCTTTTCGAAGTAAGAAACACTTTCACGGTATCTTGCATTCACTGGCGACAATCCGTTCAAGCGCGATTTGTAGGTGAATTTACTACTCGCCCTTTTCTTCTTCTTCAGCTTAGTGATCTCAGCTGTTTGAGGCGAAATCACCAAGCCACCTTGATCAATGTTTTCCGGGTCATAAGCGACCATTTGCTTTTCAAATTCGCTCAGCTTCTTTTGTTCCTCAATCTCAACTTGCAATTCCCAACTGTCTTTTCCAACCAATTTTTCATATTGGCAGCCTTTAATTCGTGCATCTCGAGATACTTGCTCGACATTAAAAATCAAAGTAGAGTCTTTGCTTAGTTCAGTCGTCTCTCCCAAAGTATTGATATAAACATAGCCACCTGATTCAGCCGGATATCTAAATATCACCGAAGAAAAACTGTACTCGTCACGAAAAGCTTCGAACAATGCTTTTGATTCGTCAATTTTCAGTTGACTTTCTCGGGCAGCAGCAGATTTAACATCCACTATTCCTCCTTTTACAACAGGGCTAGCCCCCAAATCAACGACCAATACACCCTTCTTGAGCCTGTTCAGCTGTGAGAGATAATGTTGATCGCAAATTACCCTCGGTTGAGCTACCGCAACCGCAGTCAAGAACAATCCAAATAAGAGAGTGAAACTAAACTTCATATTCCGAAATAATCAACAAGTGAGCCGCTATTCTTGAGCTTAACGCCACGGTCCGTATGCTCAACCGTGCAGCATTCGTTGACTGGGTCATGCTCCAAATAAAGAATCAATTCCTTGTCAGCGGCAAGGTTTAAGAATTTATACTTTTCACTCATAGTCAGCAGCGGACGAGTGTCATAGGCCATAACATAGGGCAGGGGAATATGAGCGGTAGATGGTAATAAATCTGCCATGAAAGCTATGGTCTTACCCTTGTAATTAATGTGCGGAATCATTTGACTTTCTGTATGACCATCGGCAAAGAAAACGTCAATTTTCGGAAATACATCGGTACTAAAATCTTCAGTTCTGTGGATGAAATTCAACTGTCCACTTTCTTCTATCGGCAAAATGTTTTCACTTAGGAAACTTGCTTTTTCTCTTGGATTTGGCTTAGTCGCCCAATTCCAATGCTTTTCATTGCTCCAGAATTTGGCGTTTCTAAATGCTGGAACCAACATCTCATCTCTACGTCTTTCAATCGCACCGCCACAATGGTCAAAATGCAAGTGGGTGAGAAAAACATCAGTAATGTCATCCCGATGAAATCCATGTTTGGCCAAACTCTTATCTAAACTGTCATCACCGTGCAAATAATAATAGCCGAAGAACTTATCACTTTGTTTATTGCCAATTCCGCAATCTACAATCATCAATCGCTCTCCATCCTCAATAAGCAATGAACGCATAGCCCAGGTGCACATGTTTTTAGCATCTGGTGGATTTAGACTTTCCCAGATGGATTTCGGGACAACGCCAAACATCGCGCCTCCATCTAATTTAAAATAACCAGTGTTAATAGGATACAGTTTCATTTTAGCAATTTTAAGCAAATATAGGAATTGGCACCTCCTTTAGGCTCCAACAATTTCACTACTTTTGCAGCTTTAATAGGATTCCCCTATGAATTTTGACTCTCTTGCTGCGATTTCACCGATCGATGGACGTTACAGGTCCAAAACAGAATCTCTCGTAAAGTACTTTTCCGAGGCTGCTTTAATACGCTATAGACTTTGGGTAGAGGTAGAATACTTCATTGCTCTTTGCCGAATTCCATTGCCAGGATTAGAACATTTCAACGATGAAGATTTTGGGAAGATGAGAAACATCTACCTAAATTTTAAGAATGAAGATGCTTTAGCGGTGAAGGAATACGAAAGTGTTACAAACCACGACGTTAAGGCGGTTGAGTACTTCTTAAAATCTGAATTCGACAAAGCAGGATGGACCAAACAAAAGGAATTCATCCACTTTGGATTGACCTCTCAAGATGTAAATAATACTTCAATTCCCCTTTCGCTAAAGTTCGCGGTACAAGACGTATATGTGCCTGCTCTTACTGAAGTTATTGATTTGTTGGAGAGCCTCGCTCAGAAATGGCACGATGTTCCAATGCTGGCGCGAACTCACGGACAACCGGCTTCACCAACTCGATTGGGCAAAGAAATTTGGGTTTTCGCTGAACGCTTGAAAGTTCAATTGGGACAACTAAACGCACTTCCATTCTCCGCGAAATTTGGCGGAGCAACCGGTAATTTTAATGCCCACCATATTGCCTACCCTCAAATAAATTGGCCTGATTTCGGCAATCACTTTGTAAATGAAGTATTGGGATTGCACCGCTCCCAAACCACAACTCAAATTGAGCATTACGACAATCTCGCTGCAATGCTTGATGCCATGAAGCGTATCAATACGGTTTTGATAGATTTAGACCGGGATATGTGGAGTTATATTAGCATGGATTATTTCAAGCAGAAAATTAAAGAAGGTGAAGTTGGATCTTCTGCCATGCCGCACAAAGTAAACCCGATTGACTTCGAGAACAGTGAAGGAAATCTAGGTGTTGCAAATGCCATTTTCGAGCATTTATCTGCGAAATTGCCTGTCTCAAGACTACAACGCGATCTCACAGATTCTACGGTTCTCAGAAATCTAGGTGTGCCAATTGCACATAGCTTGGTTTCCTTTCAAGCGAGCTCTAAAGGATTGTCAAAGCTCTTACTAAATGAAGAAAAGCTCAAGCAAGACCTGGAAAACAATTGGGCGGTTGTGGCTGAAGCAATTCAAACCGTTTTGAGACGCGAAGGCTATGCTAATCCTTACGAAGCACTGAAAGCTCTCACCAGAAAGAATGAAAAAGTGACCCGCGAAAGTATGCATCAATTTATTGATGAACTTGAGGTTTCTAATGAAGTGAAAGCAGAGCTTAAATTAATTTCCCCGTTTAACTATACTGGAATATCCTGGGTATGAAAAAGTTTTGGGATATATACTCCTTAGTCGCAAAGTACAAGAGACAATTGTACGGGAACATTATTTTTAATCTTCTCAATGCAGCCCTGTCCTTATTCACGTTTCTAGCAGTCGTTCCTTTCCTGAGGATATTGTTTCAGAACAACGATTCAAGTCCAACCCCACCGGTCAAAACTGATGGAGCAACCTATTGGATGGAATTGGTCAGCTATAAGTTAGATGTGTACATTCAGAATAACGGTGCAGAAATGGCATTGATGTGGATGTGTATCTCCATCGTGGTGGTTTCCCTACTTAAAAATGTGGTGCTTTATTTCTCTCTTTTCAGCTTGGCGACCATCAGAACAGGTGTCGCACGAGATTTAAGATCAAAGATTTACGACAAGGTACTTCGCTTACCGATGTCCTATTATTCTGGAGAGCGCAAAGGTGATATCATTTCAAAAATGACCAATGATTTGATGGAGATAGAATTCTCTGTCATTGGCGTATTGGAAGCTATTTTCAAGTCTCCGATTTTAGTGACTTTCTACCTGGGAACACTGTTCTTCATGAGCTGGAAACTCACATTGTTTGCCCTCATATTCTTGCCAATAAGTGGTTACGTTATTAGTAGTGTAGCGAAAAGCCTTAAAAATGCAGCCAAACGAGGCAAGAACAAACTCGGGGAACTAATCTCTGTGATGGATGAAACCCTTACGGGAATGCGCATCATTAAAGCGTTCAACGGGGAGGAATCCTTCAAGAAGAAATTTGAAGAGCACAATGAGTCCTTCTTCAGGTTGATGGTGAAACTTTACAAAAGAGAATACCTCAGCTCACCAACCAGTGAATTCGTAGGGATTTTGGTGGTGACTATTCTATTGTATTTCGGTGGTTCACTGGTGCTCAGCGATTCCGAAAGTTTAAACGGAGAGTTCTTCATCGGGTACTTGGTTGTTTTCTCTCAAATTATTCCTCCGGCGAAGGCGTTTTCCGATGCTATTTTCAAGATCAATAAGGGCGGAGCATCTATCGAGCGAATCAATGAAATTCTTCATGCCGAAGAGACGATTATGGATCCAGTTTCTCCTGAGGAAATTACTGAGTTCAAAGAAGAAATCGAATTTAAGAATGTCAGTTTCAGCTATGGAACTGAGGAGGTCATTAAGAACATTTCGTTTAAAATCAGCAAGGGGCAGACTGTTGCTTTAGTAGGGCCTTCAGGTGGAGGTAAATCTACACTGGCGAGTTTGCTGCCACGTTATTATGATGTGGTGGGAGGAGAAATCACTGTAGATGGTCATGATTTGCGTAATCTTAGAATGAAAGACCTGCGTCGATTGATGGGAATCGTAACTCAAGACAGTCTCCTGTTTAACGATAGTGTTGAGAACAACGTGATTTTAGGCGCCGATCATATCAATCATGAAGATGTAGTGAAGGCTGCGCAAATTGCCAATGCTGAAGAATTTATCGTTGATTTAGAAGGGACTTATTCCTTCAATATTGGGGACGGTGGAAACAAATTGAGCGGAGGGCAAAAGCAACGATTGAGCATTGCCCGTGCGGTGTATAAGAATCCACCTATATTAATATTAGACGAAGCGACATCAGCTTTAGATACCAGAAGTGAGAAGTTGGTTCAAGAAGCAATTACTAAATTGATGAAGAACAGAACATCATTGGTCATTGCGCATAGACTTTCTACCATCCAACATGCAGATCAAATTCTTGTAATTAAGGAAGGAACTATTGTTGAACAGGGAACTCACCAGGAGCTAATGGAAAGTGAAGGTGCTTACAAATCACTCGTCGAGTTGCAGAATTTCGACTAATTCTCAATTCTCTTTATTATCCTTCCAGTCCTTATCGTAGGAAATAAAAAAATTAATCCAAATTGATCTGGATAAGCGGTAAATAGGGGGCAAGAGTACGATCAAACTGACAATCCCACTCATTAAGAAGGTTAAGGGGTTTTCGAAGAATCCATAGCTAATGATTCCAATTGCATCAAAAGTGTAAAGGGCTACCAAGACCGCAACCCACAGTGCAACTGTCATTGCGTAACTGACATAAGCTGCTCCGAAATAAAATCCTGGTTCACGTTTAAAGTCTTCTGAACAAACTTCACATTTAGGCTGCATGTTTGCCAACTTGCTCAAAACGTATGGATTACTTTCTAAGAATAATCGTCCTTCATTGCATTTAGGACATTTCATCTTCACTATTGAATAGAGCTTACTTCCCTTCTTAAACATGCGACAAATTTAAAAGTTTGCTTGAGGTACTTGTGCGACTTTTATCACTAAAATTTTTTTTCGTGTAACAAAGCTTATCTTGAGTCGTCTTGACTCTGAACTCGATTAATTATTTTAAATCAATCCACATGAAAAAGATCATATTCAGTTTGTTTGCATTATTGGCTGTAACAGCTTTAAATGCTCAAGAAAATGCTGTTGCTAAATATTTCAGCGATTACTCTTCCAACGAAGATTTTACTAAAATTTCAATTTCTGGCGCTATGTTCCAGTTGGCAACTCACATCGAAGTTGAAGATCCAGAGGAGCAAGAATTAAAAGATGCCATTTCGAAGATTAAAGGGATGGTAATTTTAGTTTGTGACTCATGCAAAGGCAATGAAAGGGCCATGTATGATGAGTCAAACCGCAGATTACCAAAGGCTTTTGAAGAGCTCATGCTTGTTGAGGACAAGGACGCAGATATCCGATTCACGATTAAAGAGACCAATGGAATCATCGATGAAATGGTAATGTTAGTTGGAGGAGAGAATACTTATGTTTTGGTAGATATTTGGGGAGAGATAGATTTGAAGAATGTCCGTAAACTCACAGAAGCATTTGATATCAATGGAATGGATTCGTTTGATCCAAAGACAGCTTTGGCTTCAAGAAACGTGAATTTCTACCCGAATCCTGTGAAGCAAGGAAAGAATGGTTCTTTAGAAGTGCCGGAATCAATGATTGGTAGCACGCTTAAGCTATATGAATTGAACGGGAAAGAAATTGCACAAGTCCAAGTGAACACTACTAAGGTCAGTGTGCCTTTGTCAGATCTCAACCAAGGTACCTACATCATCAATATTTTCAATGGTAACAAAAGGTTTTACACCGAAAAAGTTGTTGTAGTAAGATAAGAATGAAACACTTAACTGTTACAAGGCCATCCAATCGGATGGCCTTTTTTATGCCCTAGAATTTCATTTTTATTTCTCCTTGTATGCGTTGTGAATAGGCGATTTGAGCATAATATGCGAAAGCTCATTGAAAATTAATCGCCAAAAAATAGTTGTTTGTCTAGAAAATAATTAATTTTGTCAGGATATATTACGGATTGGGCGGTTTGTGTCCAATCGTGAAATGTTCAACTGAAACATTAACTAATTACCAACTTGTCATGACTAAACTGAACTCACAGAGAGCTTCAAATTTTAAGCTTATCCATGTCCTGCCTTCTGCAGTTCTATTGTTTACAATTCTACTTTTTTCATTCAACACCTCTGCTCAAAGCAGTTTACTCGGTTCGCCAGCTGCAACAATTTCTGTTAGTGGAATTGTCACTTTGCCTGCTGATCAGGACTTGAATGGAAAATACATCATTGACATCTCTCAGTTTAATTTCCAAACGGAGGAAGAGATGGTCGCGTTCTTTAGCGATAAATCAGGCGACAACTATGTTATTCGTCCTATTGCACATGAGAATATGGCGGTACTTCATTTGCAATGCTCGAAACACCCAGCATGGAATTGCGCTGATTGGAATTCGCATTTGCAAGCAGCAATGACTGCAAATCCTATTAAACTTTAAGTTCGACTCACAACTAAGATTACTACTATGAAACTTTTTACTAGTATACTTAAGTCTATCATCGCATCCATTTTAATAGTTGGTGCCGTGCAAGTAAATGCACAAGACTTAAACATAGGAGCTGACGCAGCTACTATGGCCTCTCAAATTGTAGGGGAAGGCGTTACAATATCTAACCTCACAATCGATTGTGATCCAAGTGGATATGCAACTTTTGCTAACGCAGGAGGAACAAGTGTAAATCTTGACAATGGTATTCTCCTTACAACAGGAGCTGCAGATGACGCATTCGGAGCGAATAGTTCTGAAAACACATCTGTGAATATCGGAAACCCGTACAATGGCGACGCGGACCTTCAAGATCTAGTGTCATTTACACTTCAAGATGCTTGCTCATTTAGCTTCGATTTTGAGGCTCAAAGTGATATGATTACAGTTCAATATGTATTCGGCTCTGAGGAGTACAACGAATATGTTTGTTCTAGCTTCAACGATATTTTCGCATTCTTCGTGAATGGTCCAATCCCCGGTGGAGGAACTTATGCTAACCAAAACGTTGCACTTATTCCGGGTTCTGGTGGACTTCCAGTAAGTATCAACGCACTGAACAATGGTTCTTCAGGAACATTTGGAAATAATGCCAATTGTACTTCACTTAATTTTTCTTCATTGTTCGTTGACAATGCAGGAGGCGCAACCATAGAATATGACGGGTTCACTGTAATTCTAACTGCTGAAGTGGCTATCATTCCTGGTGAAACATATACATTCAAATTTGCTATTGCAGATGCTAGCGATAGTTCTTTGGATTCAGGTGTTTTCATCAAGGCCAACAGTTTCTCTGTATTCAATTGCCAAGCTGGAAATCTTTCAGCAGCCGGAGTAGCCGGTTCAGCTGTTGAGTTCTGCTCTACGGATGCTGTCGATGATTTGATTTCTGTGAGCACTAACAGTACTGCAACGGGTGATACTTATGAGTTCATCCTTACAGATAACTCGAACCAAATCCTTGCGATTAATTCTTCTGGTAATTTTGATTTAACTGGATTCGCAAACGGAAATTATAATGTTTATGGTATTTCGCATGACGGTGTCCTTAACGGATTATCTGTTGGAAATAATATTAGTGGTTTAAGCTCTCCTCAAGGGCTAGGATGCTTTGAATTGAGCGATCCTATTGAGATTACTATGGCTTCTTGTCTTCAAGGAAATCCTGATTTGGAACCTGAAGACTGTACATTATTTGATGTGATTCTTATTCTTGATGAGTCAGGTTCAATTGACGGTGACGAACAAGCAGTGAGAGATGCCGCAGTTCTTTTAGCTGAAGGTATTTCAGGAACTGGAGCGTCAATGGCAGTTATTGAATTCTCTACAGGCGCTACGATCAGTAACATACCCGGATTCGGAGCTGGCTATAATGAAGTGACATCCGCTTATGTTGATGCCTTAGAAGATTATTTAGCCGACGAATACAATGCCAATGGATGGACGAATTGGGAAGATGCGTTGGATAAAGCAGTGACTTTGAATGCAATTCAAGTTGCAGATTTGGTTCTTATCGTAACTGATGGAAATCCAACAGCTTATGTTGGGAATGGTTCTTGTTCTAGTTGCAATGACAGTTCAGGTTCAAATTGCTACGATTGTACGGAAGCAATTTCTTTGAATCATGCAATTCCAAAGGCAAACTTGTTGAAGGCCGCAGGTTCTCATATGTTTGGCCTGGCAATAGGTGATAATATCGATTTATCTAATATCTCTGCCATCACTGGTCCTGATCAAGACCTTGCTCCTGGTGACCAACCTGGCCCAGATCCAGCATTCAATCAAGCAGATTATACTTCAATTCCATTTAGCGAATTGGCACATTGCCTTGAAATGATCGCTGATATTTCTTGTATTCCACCTTGTGATCTCGAAATTGAGTGTCCAAATGCTTACGGCGGATTCTTTGCCTGTGTTGCTGATATTCCAGCTGCTGATATCAATTCAATTGAAATTATCGATTCTTGCAATCCAGCTATAATCACGTTCACAACTGAAGAGACTGGAACTGGTTGCGGAATAGATACACTTTATAGAACTTATAATTACCAAATCGTTGATGGTGGTAACGTACAATATTGTTCAGTGCTGTACAAAGCAACTGATGATGTTGCTCCGGTTTTCCAAAATGAACCACAGCCTATTGTTGTTTCTTGTGGAGAAGTGATTCCTGCACCAATTGATTGTTTGGCTGATGACAACTGCTCAGATGTTGTTTATGCTTATTCTGAATCAATAACTGGTTCACATCCTCTATTGGAATGCCCAACTGGCGATGCAAGTAACCATACCGTTTGGATTGGTTCTACAGGTTCTGTTTTCCCGGGAGTTGATGGGCCAAACTTCAATGCAGCTGCTGACAATGAGTTCGTTGAGAACAACGATGGCTCTGCAATGATTTCTGGTGAGGTAATTATTAACGGAAATTCGAACAAGAGATTTAGATACGCAGTTTGGTTTAAGAACAAGAGAACTTATGCAGAGTGGTCTGCAATTCCTAATGGAAGCTCTCCAACTGGATTCCGTCAAGCGAAATTGGAAACTAGTAATGGGGTAAATATCACCAATGAATATCTTGATTGGTCTTATTATGAATTCGATGAAACTAAGCCGAACAAGATTATCGGAATGGGCGATTTTGCAGGTCTAGAGTATGACATGACTCAAATGCCAGCTGATTATCGCTACGGTGTTCAAGTTGGCGACAAAGCAAGTCTACAAAGCAATGGTTTTGGACTTTCTTCTTGGATGTTTATCGCTGGAGTCAATCATAATGGCGCAAATGTTAGTGTCCAAGGCGATTTCAACTTGAGTATCTCACAATGTGAGACTCCTGAAGTAGAAATTACTTGTCAAAGCAATTACACAATTACTAGAACTTGGACGGCTACTGATGCTTGTGGAAACCAATCTTCTGTTTCCCAAGAAATTCAAGTTGGTGGTGATGATATTGATCCAGTAATTACTTGTCCTGAAGAAGCTACTGTTCTATGCAACACAAGCACTTCTCCTGATGTAACAGGTATGGCAACAGCGACTGATAATTGCGATGATGATTTAACCATCACTCATACTGACGGTGAAATCCAAGGCGATTGTCCTTACTATTTTGAAAGAACTTGGGCTGTAGTTGATGACTGTGAAAACAGAGCAACTTGTGTTCAAATTATAAATATCGTAGACAATGAAGATCCATTTGTGATCACTGGTGTTCCTGCTGAAGTAAATGTTCAGTGCGAAGCTGATGTTCCTCCAATGGTTGCTCCAACTTTTGGTGACAATTGCGACGATGAATTGGATATCCTTCCAGCTTCATCAATCGTTCAATTGGAATGTGGATTTGATATTCACAGGTCTTGGACAGCAACTGATAATTGTGGTAATGACATCACAGTAGTTCAGAACATATTCGTTCGTGATACAGAAGACCCAATTGTAGTTGTTGGTGTACCAGCAGAAATAAATGTTCAGTGTGAAGCTGACGTTCCTCCAATGGTTGCTCCAACTTTTGATGACAACTGTGATGATAATTTGGATATTCTTCCAGCATCTTCAATCGTTCAATTGGAATGTGGATTTGATATTGAAAGATCATGGACAGCGACTGATGATTGCGATAACAGCATCACAGTGAATCAAATAGTACGTGTTCGTGATACAGAAGATCCATTTGTAATTGTTGGCGTTCCTGAAGAAGTAAATGTTCAGTGCGAAGCTGACGTTCCTCCAATGGTTGCTCCAACTTTTGGCGATAACTGTGATGATGATTTGGAAATATTCCCAGCATCTTCAATCGTTCAATTGGAATGTGGATTTGATATTCACAGGTCTTGGACAGCAACAGATGATTGTGGAAACGACATCACTGTAGTTCAGAACATATTTGTTCGTGATACAGAAGATCCATTTGTAATTGATGGTGTTCCTGCAGAAGTAAACGTTGAATGCGGAAACGATATTCCAACTGCTGAGCCGACATTCGGTGATAATTGTGATGATGATTTGGATGTACTTCCAGCTTCTTCAATCGTTCAATTGGAATGTGGTTATGATATCGAAAGATCATGGACAGCAACTGATGATTGCGATAACAGCATCACAGTGAACCAAGTAATTCGTGTTCGCGATACGCAAGATCCTTTCGTACTTGTAGGAATCCCCGCAGAAGTAACGATTGAATGTGGTGATCCACTTCCAACTGATGCTCCTACTTTTGATGATGTTTGTGATGAAGACTTGACTGTTGTACCAGGGTCTTCAACTTCTGGAGATGAGTGTCATCAGGTAATTACTAGAACTTGGACAGCTACAGATGATTGCAATAACAGCATCACAGTAGAACAAGTGATTCATATCCTCGATACGTTGGATCCAGTATTCTCGGGTCTTCCAGAAAATGAGACTTACACTTGTGAGGAGACAGTTCCTGAACCAGCAATTGTAACAGCTGATGACCTTTGTCAAGGTCCAATTCAAGTTGCATTCTCTGATTCTGTTGATGACAGCGGATGTCCAGTTTACATCTACCGTACTTGGACAGCTGATGATGGTTGTGGCAACGTTGCATCTTATACACAGACTATCACAATCATTGATAATATTGCTCCTGAATTTGTTGACTTCCCATTCCATATCTATGTTTCATGTGAATTGGTTGACGAGTTAACCTTAGAGGCTACTGATAACTGCACTGAAGTTGTAGTAACACATACAGATGTGCAGCAATCTGGGGGCTGTTATGGTAACTTGATCAGAACATGGATTGCTACAGATGAATGTGGAAACGTTACAACAGCAGAACAGATTATCGGTATCACAGACTTTGTTCCACCTACAATTGTTGGAGTGGGAGAAGATATGTATATCGAATGTGATCAGGATTATGTTCTACCTGAAGTAAGTGCTTTTGACAACTGTGGTGAAGCTTCATTATCATTTGATGAAGAAGTGATTCCAGGTGATTGTCCTAATAACTATACTGTTGTTTGGACTTGGACAGCAATCGATTACTGCGATAACGTAACGGTAGAAGAAAAGAGAATCTTCGTTTCTGATAACACAGATCCAACATTCACTTATGTACCTGCAAGTGTAGATCTTGATTGTACTGATGCAATACCTGCAGCTGAAGATGGCACTGCCACTGACAACTGCGGAACAGCAACTGTTTCAATGGTTGAAACAACTGAGCTAGGATCTTGTCCACAGTCATACACTATTGTAAGAACATATACAGCTACTGATTTATGCAATAACACTGCTGTTGCGGTTCAGAACATTGTGATTTCTGATACTACTCCTCCAGTAATTAGTGGAATAGATGAAGAGTTGACTTACCTATGTACTGAATCAATTCCTGATCCAGTTGGTCAAACTGCAATTGACGCATGTGGCGAAGCTACTATCGGTTTTGTAGATCAACAACTTCCTTCGGAATGTGCAAGCGAGTATGATATCTTAAGAACATTCACAGCAACTGATGAATGTCAAAATTCATCTCAATTTGTTCAAACTATCCATGTGATAGATGAAGTAGCTCCAGTATTAAGTGCTGAGCCAGAAGATCTAGTATTGGATTGTGAGGATGAAATTCCAGTTCCAGAGGTTCTAACTGCTGAAGACAATTGTGATGAACTTGTAGTAGTTCAGTATTCACAAGAATACGAAGGAGACCAACCAACGCCAGGTAGTGTTGCTGATTGTGCCTTGTTCACACCAGCAGAACCTGTATGTGACGGATTCAATTCATGGGCAATGAGGTTATTCAACCTTGATGGATATGGAGATTTCGTTGCAACGGATGCTTTCTGGGTAGAATTCCCGGACAATACTGCACACCTGACTGCTCATGTAAGTAGTATTTCAAATCCAGCTGCTGGATTCGATGTTGATGTGTATTTCGAAAATGGAATGGATTGGGATTCATGGTCAAACCAAGCATTTGCAACCAACTTCAAAGATGATTGTGATGAAGCAGGTATTAACTACCTAGATTGGACTTACTACATCATGAATTCTGACGGTGCTACATTAACAGGAACTGGATACTTAGCCGGTTCATTGATTAACCTTGCACATGCTCCTTCTAGCTACTATTATGGATTCCAAGTTGGGGTTCATGCCAATAACTTGAATGCCAATAACGGTATCGGTGGTTGGTTCTCAGCAAATGGAGAATTGGTAGAAGATGGTGAGAGTCAAGGTGATGTAACTTTCACTGGTGACTTTGCATTCGATATCGATTGCTGCCCACGTTATGAAGTAATTCGTACTTGGACTGCTACAGATTGCGCAGGCAATACCACTTCATGGTCTCAGAACATTAGCTTCGCTAACTTGAATGACAATAATAATGGTGATCCAACACTTGTCAGCACTTGTAGAGAAGATTTAAATGGCGATGGCCAGGTGAATACAGCTGATATGATAGCTTTACTTGCTAACTTCGGATGTGTTGAGAATTGTATCGTTGACTTTGATGGCAACGGCGCAACTAACACCAGTGAGTTACTGCTGATGCTCGTTAAGATGGGCACAAGCTGCGAGTAATACTCCAGAAATAAATCTATTGAAAGGGCTATCCAATTTGGGTAGCCCTTTTTGCTGGATAGTGGTTACCATGTACTTGGATTAAGCCGATTGATCAGTGCAATTATCTAAACTGCATATCAAGTGGAATAGCAAGTCGATTCAGTGTCTAGAAGCATCGAAAATGATGATAACAATGAGGATGAATCGATGGGGTTCTTTTGAACTAGAATGAACGGCGAACAAGATTGAGCACGGATCTTTCAGAATTTGATTCTACCTCGAGAATATAGAATCCATCAGATAGAAATGATAGATTCAATCTTCTCACTAAAGATTCCTGTTGCAAAACGAACTCACTGGGAATGGTTATTTCCCTGCCTTGAATGTCGAACAACTTGATGCTGAAGTTTTGAATATTGATATTCTCAACTACAATAGTCACGTAGTCTTCAAATGGATTTGGGTAAGCGAGGACTTGCAATTGATTGTCTCTGGAATTTAAGCCTCCGGTCAGATAGACATGGGCACTCCACAAATCTGGAATTCCATATCCCATTTCATTGGTTGGAGTATAGAATAGGTTTGCACTTTGTAGTATGGCTTCACGAATTTGGGAGGAACTCACTTTTGGATGTGCTTGCATCAAAGATGCCGCTAGACCAGCTAAGATTGGACAGGCAAATGAAGTTCCATTGCCTCGACTAATTCCACCAGCGAAATTCGCATATGTGCTTTGCTCTCCCAATGCCATCACTTCAGGCTTAACCCTGCCATCTGCACTTGGCCCGTAAGAAGAGAAAGAAGCATGACTGCTGTCAGCGGCAACCGCACCAACAGAAATTACATTTCGTGCATCAGCAGGAGCGGTAATAATATTCCATTCTGTATTCCCTTTATTGCCGGCTGAGTTCAAGACGACAATTCCTCGACTTGAAGCAATTTCGGCTCCTCGAGTGATGATTGCTGTGGTTCCATCCATTTGGTCCGGACTATAGTCAAGAACAGCGTTGTCGAATTGACTATATCCCAAAGAAGTAGTGATGAGATCCACACCCAGACTGTCCGCCATCTCAGCCGCAGCAATCCAGTTGCTCTCTTCAATAGGGTTTTCATTTTGAGAATCCTCTGTCCGAAACAGCCAATAATTCGCATCTGGAGCTGTTCCTATCAAGGAGTCTAGCATATATCCACCAACCGTGCTCAAAACGAATGTACCGTGACTGCTCCCTCCAAAAACATCATTATCATCGTCGACAAAGTCGTAAACGCTAGTCAACAAGTCATTCTCCCGCAAGTGATCAAATACAGGGAGTACATCTGCCTGATCAAATCCTGCGTCAATTACCGCAATGTTAATCCCTGCTCCAGTGAACCCAGCTTCATGCAATAGATGTCCTCGATGCATCGCAACTTGATTAAATGATGAGCCATAAATATTAGACTGATAGGAGAGGGGGAGTTGATTTCGCGAGCTTGATTCTTGTGATGGGAGTAGGTCTTTCGCAGCGGATCTTACATTTCTAAGTGCCACAGGAACAGAGGTGAAATTAAGAGCTTCAACCGCAGCAAGTGTAGCTGGATTGTTGAAGGATATCACCGCGGCATTTAGCCATTTGGAAGTGTACTTCAGTGTCAATCCATCAATCGCTTTCAATTGACTGACATAATTGGGATCTACTGGTAAATCTAGAATGTCAAGGGAGATTCCTTGCTTCCGTCGTCTTTCAATTGATTCTTCAGAAAGAAAGCTTCCCGGATTTTGAAGTGAATATGGTGTGTTATTTTTATCAGAAAAGTAGACGAGATATTGCAGGCTGTCGGACTGGCAGAACACATTGAAACTGAGTATGCCGAGAAATAATCCTATTGAGGTTTTTTTGATCATTGATTCTGCCCGTAGGACAGGATTGACATTTCTAGTTCAATTCCCGTAAGCCCGTCTTGTTGAATGTTAAGATCTATCAGTTTCTTATAAACTAGACCAATGTCTTTCGCATAAACTTCATAGGCTATTTCCTGATCTACTAAGTTGACATAGTTTCTTTGGTTGACCGTTAGCGTGTTTGGAAGATTGAAAGGTCCAACATATCGAGAGCTACCAATGCCTGAATAAGTGTAATTCCAAGGGTCTTCGTTGTTGAATGCATTGCCATCCCAAGCACTTTCATCACTAATTGGAAATACCAAGCGGATGTATCTTTTGTTGTTCTCTACCCTTTGGGCAAATGTTGAAGTTTTCTTTTCTACCCAGACAGTCTGAAATAGCCAATCTCCAGAACTTGTATACCTCTTATACCTACCAATGCTGAAAGTCGGTTGCCCTAAATTGTCAGTGAATTCATCTTCAACAACTTCCATGATTTGAAATTGTGAGGTATCACTTGTGATATCATGTCCAATACTATCAACCAAATAAATTCTATAAGAGCCAACTGAAGTTGGGAAATACTCATATCCGAATTGAATCACCTCAACATCAACCTCTTTTTTACAAGAGCTAAACAGCGCTATAACAAGCGAAAAACTTAAGATGGCCAATAGATTTTTCATGAGCTTATTCTTCTAAAATGGTTTCTTTCAGCTCTCCATTTTCAAAATATTCTTTCTTGAGGAGGGTTCCATTTAAATCGAAATATAATACTTCTCCTTTAAGCTTCCCATTAACATATTCGCATTCCTTTGAAGCCTGACGATTAATTAGCTTCTCAATGAACTCAATTTGCATGCCCGGTTCATTTATTGGCTGCTGTTCTCTGATCCACTCACCCTCGTCATAATATTCAGTGTAGAGGCCATCCAATTCACCGTCTTTATAGCTGCATTCGATTCTCGGAATACCTGATGGATAGTATTCTATATGATCTCCATTGTGGCGAACCGCTTTGATTTGCTCACCTTTTTCATACAAGACTTGCATTTCAAGTTTACCGTTTGAGGTGTAGTATAGCCATTGCCCGTCCTTTATTCCTGCGAGATACTTTCCGCTGGCCTCCTTGTTCCCGTTGGAATGATAAAAGACAAAATCACCATCATATTTACCGTTTTTCCAATTTCCGGAGGTGCGCGTTTTTCCATCCTCATAGAGCTCGAACCATTTCCCAATAGGAGTGCCGTTTGAATAGCTCTGGTTTTTCAAAACTCCACCTGAAGGATAGTAAATGATGCTGTTTCCGTCCAAAGAATCTAGCTTGTAGGAGTCCATAGACCTCAAAATACCTTTTTCATCATAAAAGTTCCAGATAGAATCTTTCTTCTGATTGAGGTACTTCCCCGTAGATTGAATTTTTCCGTTTTTGAAGAAGTGTCTGGCATCGACAATTTGGTTGTTCTCTCTAAACGAGTGAATGGCCATCAATTTTCCATTGTCCTGATAATAGTAGAGCTTGGAATTGGGCTGGGGCTTGTCATTCTTGAAATAGCCAGAGTAATAAAGCCCTCCATCAGAATAGGTGCGATACCACAATCCTTGCTTCTTTCCATCGGCATCCAATTGATTGTAATCTTGCCCAATCTTCCCAACTGGCGGCCATTCGGGCTGAGCTCCGACGATAAAGGAAATCGATAATAAAAGGATAAACAGGGAACTGTGCTTCATATTCTTTTTCATTCGTGTGTAAAAATAACAATTCATTAGCCATCTTATTGTAGGAAAATCACCTTTCTCCTCAAAGCATTTTTGTACTTTCGCAACCTATTGAGGATCGGAAGAAATTTTTCGGTTCTAACGTCTAAAATCAAGCGTATCATGAAAGTGACTGTTGTCGGCGCCGGTAATGTAGGAGCAACCTGTGCAAACGTACTAGCTACACGTGAAGTGGCCAATGAAGTAGTTCTTGTTGACATTAAAGAGGGTTTTGCTGAAGGCAAGGCTTTAGATATTTGGGAAACTGCCCCGGTATTATCTTATGATACCAAGACAACTGGTTCTACCAATGATTATACCAAAACTGCAAATTCAGATGTTGTGGTGATCACATCTGGTCTTCCAAGGAAGCCAGGCATGAGCCGCGATGATTTGATCGCTACCAATGCAGGTATCGTAAAAAGTGTTACAGAAAATGTGATCAAGCATTCACCGGATGCAATTTTGATCATTGTTTCGAATCCTTTGGATGTGATGACTTACTGCGCTTATCTCACTGCAAAGAAGGATTCAAGAAAAGTATTTGGAATGGCTGGTGTACTTGATACCGCTCGTTACCGTGCTTTCTTAGCTGAAGAGTTAAATGTGAGTCCTAAAGATATTCAAGCAATGCTACTTGGTGGTCATGGTGATACCATGGTTCCACTTCCTAGATACACTACTGTAGCTGGAATTCCAGTAACGGAGATGATAAGCGAGGACAAGCTAAATGCAATCGTTGAACGCACCAAGAAAGGTGGTGGAGAGATTGTGAATCTTCTTGGAACTTCTGCATGGTATGCTCCAGGAGCTGCTGCTGCTCAAATGGTTGAAGCAATCGTGAAGGACCAAAAGAGAATCTTCCCGGTATGTACTTACTTGAATGGCGAATATGGCCTCAAAGATATCTACCTTGGAGTACCAGTAAAACTAGGTAAGAACGGGATAGAAGAAATTATTGAGCTTCATTTGAATGCCGATGAAAAAGCATTACTGAACGATTCAGCAAAAGCTGTGAAAGAAGTGATGGAAGTTCTTGACAGAATGAAATTGATTGAAGCTTAAAAAGCTACTTCAAATAGAAATAGTAAAGAGCACCTTTTTTGGTGCTCTTTTTTTTATCGGTTAATCACCAGTTTTGCACTCGAAATGGATTCATTGTTGAACAGAGTAAAGATGTAGATCCCTTCTGTTAATACGCTGGTGTTTAATGTTGTAAGATTAACGTTGAGCTGTTTTTGTAGTATCAATCTTCCAGCCAAATCATGAACCACAAGATTCGCCTGTTGCATTGAATTAGGAAGTTCGATTACGACCTTGTCATTGGCAGGATTTGGAAAGAGAGAGAACTTAGATGCTGATGAAAAGCCCTCGATATTTATTGGTTGCTGAATGCCTTTGTAAAAAGCAACTCCACCTCCCAATTGTCCATAAAAGAGATCGGGGAATTCATCGTTGTTCAGATTTACCAAGGCACATGCACTTCGATCTCCTTCACGGATTAATCCGACTGAGTTTTCAATCAATTCAAAATCTCCTTCAAGATTGTCGTCAATACTACCGTAGTAATTGACAACTCCCGTTTCAGTTCCTAAGAAAAGGTATGTCTCCTCCCCAGAATTAAAAAAATGAGGGACGGCATATCCATTGATTCCCAAGAAATTAGTCGCTACAACAGCTCCCAAGGTATCTTCAATCAATTGGAATGTTGCAACAAGGTCCTGACTGATGTTGCGGTAGTAATTAATGTTGCCATTTTTTTCTCCTATCAACAAATCAAGTTTTCCATCTTTATCAATATCAAAGGCTTGGGGAGCAGCGAATTGACCTACATCAATGGGGGTTCCTTCAAAATCAGCGTAGATTGGTGTGTCTAGGACAAAACTAAAAGTTTCATCGGGGCTAGCTTGATTTCTGAAGTAATGGAGCTTTCCACCTTGATCTCCTACAAGAAGATCTTTAGAACCGTCTCCATTAATATCCAAAAAAGTAGGGTACATAGCACCAAGATTATACTGCTCTAAATTCAAGTAATTGTCTGTGACTCGAGTAAACTGAGGGATCTCCGATGTTCCTGTATTTTCAAAGAGCGCAATTTTCGAAGGCGGCTGAATACCAGTTTCATAGTAGGTTTCATTGCTGACGAACAAATCCAAAAGCCCGTCATTGTTGTAATCTTCAAGAACTGGATATGCTCCTCGACCTACTTCAATCATTCCATCTTGAAGGAAATTTGTTTGGATGAATTCGAAGTCGGGCAATGTATTTGTTCCGTTGTTCAAATAGAGCCACACTCCATTGTCATCATCGCATTGATTAGGGTTGTTTGGACAAGCCAAGAGATCCTTGACGCCATCGTTGTTGATATCCTCATAAAACGCCGCAGGGAAAGCCAATAAATCAATAGCGACACTGTTTTGAACAGAAGCAGGGAAATTTGGGACAACCGCCGTAATGCTATCTGGCCCTTGAGTGCTAGGTCCGTTCATCAACATATTCATCCTGTTGAATGAAACATCGGCCACAACCAACTCTTGAAATCCATCGTCATTGGTATCTATAGACAACAAGGTACCGCCAGTGTGTATTCCTGAACGTGGCTCAATTACGTTGAAATCACAGGTATGCTCAGAGCCTATAAAAAGTGAGTTGTCTTCTGATGCCTCACTTACAAATCCATAACAACGGTTGGCCAATTTAAAATCGCTGAGGCTATTGCAATCGCCATTTTCTACTGCGTAATTTTTGTAGTAATACAGCGTAGAGGAGATTTCAGAAAAACTAATGATATCCAAATCTCCATCTCCATCATGATCTGCAATTGAGGGTATGTCAACGGTTACGCAATAAACTGGCGCAGTAAATGGAACACCTGTATAATCATATTCTGAATTTAGCAAAGCTTGACGAAGTTCAAACTGCAATCCATCAATTTCGTTGCTTACATTTTCATACACCGCAATGCTGTTAGGGGCTTTGGCGAAAATATCGACTTTCCCATCACAGTTATAATCGCGTAGGAGGCACCAGGATGTTATAGCCGGGAACTTGGCATTGTATTCTCTTGTATGTTTGTAAGAAATAGCTCCAGGAGTATTGTCTTCATTGATAAATGTGAGGATTCTGTTGCTATTTCTGTCGAAGATGAATAAATCCAAAACACCATCCAGATTCAAATCAATCCTTGAAATTTGACCAGCATTAATACCACCCGCCCAAGGATTATCCAAAGGCTCCCCATCAACAAGTAATTCTATTTCATCGTTGCGTTCAAAGAAAAACTCCGGCTGCGCTTGAGCAACAAGAATTGAGAGTGTGCAGAAAATAAAGAGTCCAAAAAATTGAAGTTTGCGCATGAGTTGAGTTTTCTTTTATACTTGCAAGAGAATAAAATCCCGAATTTTTCTTTCAATTAATTGTAGAAAGCTCTTCGAAATTAACAATATGGACACAATGATCGACATTTTTCAAGCTATTCTTCCTTCAACGCTGGTATTCCTGGCAGCTTGGTGGCTTTTGGAAAGATTTTCTAGCAAACTATCAAATCAATCGAGGCCAATTGCTCAAAACGACACTGAAACAGTGGAGATTGAAAAGCTAAAAATTCTCCTTCCTCTAAAATTAAAGGCCTATGAGAGATTGGTCATATTCCTTGAAAGAATTAACCCGGCAAGCTTAATCATGAGACAAAACCAATCGGGAATGTCTGCAATACAGTTGCAGCTTGAGTTGTTGAAATCAATCCGCGAAGAATATGAGCACAATCAATCACTTCAAATATATGTCACAGCTGAAACTTGGGAAATAATTAACCGAGCCAAAGAAGAAGTGATCAGCTTGGTGAAAATATCTTCCAGTAAACTGAAAGCTCAAGAAGCAAATTCAAGAGAATTAGCCGGGATTATTCTGGAAATTGATGGTCAAATAAAGGACAATCCAGTCAGAAAGGCGATTAAGGCATTGAACAACGAAGCACGCCAATCTATGCTGCTTTAGTCCAAATTTTAAGGAAGTTGAGGGAAATTATCGCCTTCCATAGAAAACACTATTCCATTTCTAACTAGCGCTGGTTCTCCCAATTTCGTGCTTTTGAAATACCATCCATCTTCCTTTTTCTCAATACGATTTTGGCGTTGGTTGACTACATTTTCAATGGTGATAAAGTCACCCCCAGTGTACTTTCCAACATGGAGAAACATATGATTGTATCTTGCTTTCTTCTTCAAATCAGCTGATGCTCCAAGGATTTCTTGAGGAACTGCACTTTTACCTGCTTGTTCGAGGTATTCATTCGAAGGCACGAGAATTACAACATTGTCTTTATCGGTAAGAAAATCTTTAGACTCTTGGTCAGCTAGTAAGTACTTTCTCATGATTTTCATGTTCTCCATGCCCCTGATGTATTCCATGGCAGTAAGAGAATTAACAAATCGGTCAAGTCCGTTGATTACTATCGTTGGATTTTCATACAAGGAATCGATTTGTTCCGGAGTCAAACTGCTTTTTCCTGAAGCTTTCTTAGGATCAACTTTGACTGCTTTATTCGTTAAGCCTGGAAATTTGTTTTCCTGAGGTGCTGTAGAATTATTGTTTTTTGTTTCAGTTGAAACCGCTTTTTTCTTCTGGGTATTATCATCCCCACAAGATGAAAACATGAAACAAATACTGAAGATGGGTAAAAGGATATAGTAGCTACTTTTCATTGTCTTTCTATTTGAGCTGGGGAAATTACGAAATTAGCAGCATGGAATACAAATTGAAGTCTCAGCTTTGTGGAAGTTTCCTGATGGCGACGGGAGTAGCTTTGGGCGCTATGGCCGCCCATGCCTTGAGTTCTCGCTTAGATGCAGAGCTTATGAAATCCTTTGAAACTGGTGTTAGATATCAGCTGATTCACGGATTAGCCCTTATAATTCTGCCAATCGTGTTGAATGTTGAGCGAGTTAAAGATTCCAAATATATCTTCAGACTTCTGCTTTGGGGGACTGTTTGCTTCAGTGGCTCAATTTATTTACTAGCAACTAAATCCCTTTTTGGAAATCCGAATATTCTGGAATATATATGGCCCATTACGCCAATTGGGGGTGTTTTATTGATTTTAGGCTGGATTTTCACTTTTTTCTCCTTAATTAAGAACAGGTAGTGTAATAATGACACTTAATATGATGGGGTTGTATTTGCTGTGTTTTTCACTTGGCCAACTCTTATTTTTGTTGACAATAATCAATGATTTTCCTGCTTTAAAACTAGCCCGCACAAATTCAATTCATGTAATTTTGCAGTCTATTCGATAACGAAAAGTCATTCTATGAATAACTTCGGAAGAAAAGCTGAAAAAGCTACTATTGATTCTATTGGCCTTAACAGGGTATCAGCAGCATATTGGAACTTAAGTCCTGCTGAATTGGTTGAAGAAACCATCATTAACGGTCAAGGGATTTTGACCAACACTGGAGCATTAGCTGTTGACACTGGTGAATTTACAGGACGATCTCCAAAGGATCGTTTTGTTGTTTATGATGATGTCACTAAAGACTCTGTTTGGTGGGGAGATGTGAATATCAAGTTTGAAGCAAGCAAGTTTGATCTTCTATATCAAAGAATGCAAGCTTATTTGGCGAATCGTGATGTATATGTTAGAGACGCCTACGCCTGCGCTGATCCAAACTATAAATTGAACATTAGGGTAGTAACAGAATACCCTTGGTCGAACATGTTCGCTTCGAATATGTTCCTCAGACCAACTGCTGAAGAAATCGATTCTTTTGATCCTGAATGGCATATAGTTTGTGCTCCTGGATTTTTAGCTGACCCTGAAATGGATGGAACAAGACAGCATAATTTTGCCATTTTGAATTTCACCAAAAAGATGATCATCATCGGTGGAACGGGTTATACTGGTGAAATTAAGAAAGGGATCTTCTCTGTATTGAACTTTGTACTTCCGCATCAGAAAAACGTGCTTTCAATGCACTGTTCTTCCAATATTGGTAAGGATGGCGATTCAGCTGTATTCTTCGGATTATCAGGAACAGGTAAGACTACCTTATCTTCTGATCCAAACAGAATGCTGATTGGTGATGATGAACACGGTTGGGCAGAAAACTCAGTATTCAATTTTGAAGGTGGATGCTATGCTAAGACAATCAACCTATCGCGAGAAAGTGAGCCGCAAATCTACGATGCAATAAAATTTGGGGCAATTCTCGAGAATATTGGCTTTGAAGATGATGGAGTTACTCCAAATTATGCTGACAAGTCTAAAACAGAAAATACTCGAGTTTCTTATCCAATAGATCACATCGATAATGCTGCGAATCCATCAGTTGGTGGAGTTCCTAAAAATATTTTCTTCTTGACTTGCGATGCTTTTGGGGTTTTACCTCCAATTTCAAAATTGACAAAAGGTCAAGCGATGTATCATTTCATTTCTGGATATACTGCAAAAGTCGCTGGAACTGAAGCTGGTATCACTGAACCGGTAACTGCTTTTTCAGCTTGTTTCGGTTCTCCATTTCTACCACTTCATCCTACGAAATACGCAGAAATGCTGGGGAAGAAAATGGAAGAGAGCAATGTTAAGGTATGGTTGGTGAATACCGGCTGGAGTGGCGGAGGCTACGGTGTTGGGAAAAGAATGAGTCTGAAATACACCAGAGCATTAATAACAGCTGCACTAAACGGAGAATTAGATCATGGGGATTTTAAGACGCATGAGATATTCGGACTAGAAATGCCTCAAGCTTGTCCTGAAGTGCCGCAGGAAATATTAAGTCCAAGAAACACATGGGCTGATAAGGATGCTTACGATAGAACGGCTTCTGCACTCGCAGATAAATTCATTCGCAACTTCAATAAATATGAAGATTTCGCTAACGAAGAAATACTAAATGCTGCACCCCACCCGACGGTGCAAGCCTCATAATTTTTAAAGCCCCGAAAGGGGCTTTTTTATTATTGCTATTTCTTTCAGTCGATTCCAGTATAGCTTTGCTATTTTTGTTCGTGCAACTTTTTTATCTAGAAAATAGCGAATCAGACAAGATTCATCTGAATGCAGAAGAGTCGAAGCACTTATCGAGGGTGCTTCGAAAAGTTGTTGGTGATAGAATTCACTTCAGCGATGGCAATGGGCATGAAATTATCGCGGTAATTACTGACGACAACCAAAAGCAGTGTGAACTCAATATTGAAGTAAGACGCTTTGTCGAAAAAAACAGTTCAAATTTACACCTCCTCATTGCGCCAACGAAGCAGTCTGAAAGGGTAGAATGGAGCGTAGAAAAATGCACTGAAATTGGAATCGCTGAGTTTAGCTCTCTTATCACTGCCAGATCTGAACGATCGAGATTGAAAACAGAAAGGTTGAAGAAAATTGCCATTTCGGCGATGAAGCAAAGTGGTCAATTCTATCTGCCCTCTATTAATGATCCGATTGACTTTACTACTTTCATTGGGCAGTCTCAGAATTTAAACACCCAAAAATTTATTGCACATTGTGAGCCTGACAATAAACGTGAATTGAATGATGCACTGCTTGTTGGAGATGCCATCATTATAATTGGACCAGAAGGAGACTTTACGCCCGAAGAAATAATTGCCGCCATCGATGCTGGATTCGTTCCTGTGAGCCTAGGCCCCACGCGTTTGAGAACGGAAACTGCTGGGATTTACGCTACCACTATTTTTCAACTTAAAAACAATTCAAAATGAAACTGAAAATAGCATTACTCATTATCATTCTTGGATTGCTCGCTTTAACAAATCCGAGTATGGATGACTTCAAGTTAGCAGCTGAAGAACGCGTAAAAACGGAAATGGAGAAAAAGTCTGAACTAGAACAAGCCTTAGGAAATCTATTTGGCGGCACATTATCTTCCTTAATCGCATCCAAAACTAAACGAAGTAACTATTTTTTATTCTCAGTTTACAGTTTGAACGTCAATAAAGAAGATTACAAGTATATCGGAGTTGCCTCTTTGTTCGTTCCATTGCAGAAAAATCTACCATTTGAAGATGATCAGCCTGAAAAACCTTAATTATTCCTTTCTATTTATTGCTGCAATTCTTTTTTCTTCATGTCAAGAGAAACAAGTCGACGATGCCTACAATTTAATTCCGCTTCCAAACCAAATTCAATACAACAACGGAGAATTTGAAATCGACAATCAGACAATAATTGCGGCTTCATCGGAGGCATTGAAAGAAGCAGAATACCTCCAGTTATTGATTCAATCGAAACTGGGATTGACATTAGAAATAGCTGAGCAGTCTAGAGGAATGGCCGGCTCAAATTCTATATTTCTCGACTTGGTGAAGGGCAATGCCTTGAATGAGGCATACGCATTGTTGGTAGATGAAAATCAAATTCGAATCACCAGTGATGGTAATCCCGGGATTTTTTATGGAATACAAACACTAGTACAGATTATTGATCAGCTTGAAAATAAGGACACGAGCATTCAATCGTTGCTCTTAGAAGATCATCCGAAATTTGGACATCGTGGATTGCTCCTCGATTGTTGCAGGCATTTTATGAGCCTGGACTTTATTAAGAAGACTATCGATCTCCTGGCTTATTACAAAATGAATACCCTGCATTGGCACTTGACTGAAGATCAAGGCTGGCGAATTGAAATAGAGTCTTACCCTTTGCTCACTGAAATTGGGGCTTGGAGAATTGAAGATGACGGAACAAAATATGGAGGCTTCTACTCCAAAGTCGAGATTAGAGAAATAGTAGCATATGCTTCTGCTCGCCACATTACAATCATTCCAGAAATCGAATTACCGGGCCACAGTTCAGCTGCAATTTCGGCTTATCCCTGGCTGTCTTGTACTGGAGAGCAAATTGAAGTTGAGACTGAATGGGGAGTATTTCAAGATATTTATTGTGCCGGAAATGACAGTGTATTCAGCTTTTTAGAGCAAGTGCTCGATGAAGTGGTTGAATTGTTTCCAGGGGTTTATGTTCATATTGGTGGAGATGAAGCTCCAAAAAGCAGGTGGGAAGAATGTTCGAAATGTCAGAAAAGGATTACCGATGAAGAGCTTCATGATGAGCACGGACTCCAAAGCTATTTCATAAATCGGGTCGGGAAATATTTAGAATCAAAGGGAAAACGGATCATTGGTTGGGATGAAATTTTAGAAGGAGGGATTCCTTCAGGCGCAGTCGTTCAATCGTGGCGGGGATTTCAAGGTGGGATAGATGCAAGTGAGGAAGGACACGAGGTGATAATGTCACCGACGAGTCATTGCTATCTCGACTACAGTCTAGAAGCTATTGACCTCGAAAAAGTGTACAGCTTCGATCCGATTCCAGCTTCTTTGAGCCCCGAAAATGCTGCCTTAATTCTTGGGGCCGAAGTCAATATGTGGAGCGAAAGAGTAACCGAAGAGAACGTCAATCAAAAAATATATCCTCGATTATTGGCCATGGCAGAAGTGCTCTGGAGCTATCCTCAGGAAAGAGATTATCCTAACTTCTTGTCGCGAGTGAGAGAACACTATTCAATCCTTGAGACTATGGGAATTGATTTTGGACTGGAGTCAGTTCCGGTTGAAATTAACTCTGAACTGCAGGGAGATTCACTGACCGTGATTCTGACACCGGGCACAGAGGATCTCCAGCTTTTCTATTCTGTAGATAGCGGTTTAAATTGGATTGAATACCAAGCTCCGGTTTTAGTTGAAGAAGAGCTTCTTATCTTGGCAAAGGCAAATTGGAATGGAAATCCATACGGAGAGCCCCTGGAAGCATTATTGGTGCCACATCTCGGATTAAACAAAGAGTTTTCCATTACAACGACTTATAGCCCGAATTATACAGGGGGAGGTGCAGATGGATTGTTGAATGGGCGATTGGGAAGTTCAAGGTTCAGGGACGGAAACTGGCAAGGCAGGCAAGGAGTTGATCTCGAAATTGAAGTTGACTTAGGGGCCATTCAACTCATCGATGAAATCAGCTCGAACTTTTTTCAATATGCCAATGCATGGATTTTCATACCAAAAAAGGTGGTTTATTCCTTTTCGAGTGATGGGGTAGATTGGACGGATCAACTTATTATTAGTCCAGTAAACTCACCGGAGAATAAAGAAGTGTTCATAGAAGGATTTTCTTTACACAGCCTCAATAAATCTTGCCGTTATGTAAAGATGAAAGCCGTGAATTTCGGTGTTAATCCTCCTTGGCACGATGCTCCTGGAATGGAGAGTTGGTTGTTTTGCGATGAGTTAATTATTCGCTAGCCCTTATTTCGGACCTTCGGGAATGGGTGCCCAATGAGTGACATCCCTAAAGAAATGATTCGAATTGCCTTCACCTGACCAAAAATGAGCTCCATGTTTTGCTCGTTTCTCAGATCCTTCTGGATAAAAATCCAACAAGAAGTGTAGCACAATCACTTCGCGCAATTGAAATTCAAGTTCCTTGCCAGGCAGATAGACCTTGTTGCCCGGTATGTACGCTAATACCCGCTGTTCGTGAGACGGAAGCTGAGTATTGATATCTATCCAATCCATTATTAATTTCCTCTGAAAATTGCTTTTCTCTTTTCTAGAAATGCATTCACACCTTCTTGATAATCATACGACTTGCCGGCCTCAGTTTGCAATTCGCCTTCCCGATCGAGTTGAGAAACTAAATTGTTTGAATAGCTTTCGTTGAGGAGTTGCTTAGTTAGCCAGAGTCCGTGGGTCGGCATAGCTGCAAGTTTCAGTGCTAGATTTTCGATTTCACTCTTAAACTCATTTTGAGCAACAACTTTATAAATCATTCCCAAATTTTCGGCTTCCGCAGCACTCACTTTATCGCCAAGCATCATAAGCGCTGATGCTTTTTGCATTCCAATTAAGCGGGGAAGAAAAAAGGTTCCTGCACTATCGGGTATCAATCCGATTTTAGAAAAAGCTTGAATGAAGCTTGCCGATTCTGTGGCAACAACGATGTCACAAGCCAAGGCTATGTTTGCTCCCGCTCCCGCGGCTACCCCATTTACTGCGGCAATTACCGGTTTTTTGAGGTTTCTGATTTTCAGGATGATGGGATTGTAGTGTTCCGCAACGATTTTAGGCAATTCGGGACCGTCCTCTGCGATTACTTCCTGCAGATCTTGACCAGCGCAAAATGCTTTTCCTTCTCCTGTGATAACAACAGCCCTTACATTCATATCCGCCTGACAACGATCAAGTTCGTCTTGCAAAGCCATAGCCATGTCGCGGTTGAAACTATTATACACATCTGGCCTATTTAAAGTGATCCAGGCGATGCTTGATTCATGATGTACTTTGATGCTTGACATTTGAAATGCTTTTCAGACTTGAAAGTTAGCTCATTTGTCAAAGACTATCCAATCAATTTAGATCAGATCTAGAATCAAATGCAAGAATTAATAGTCGAACAACACACGCTGTTCAGCATAACAACGTTTAAAACTTAAGTCTTAAAGGCTCAAAAGCATACTGAATGAGGCTGATATTCGCTGCATGAAATTTTCCTTTTTCCATCTTGTAATTTTGGTTTTTCTACTACCAGGAAAAGCTGTGAATGCTCAGGTAGATTTTCGAATGCCTATGGATATTCCAATGTATCTATCTGGGAATTTTGGAGAATTGAGGACTTCTCATTTTCATAGCGGACTGGATATTAAGACTGGGGGAGTTATAGGGACTCCAGTTTATGCCGTGGAGTCAGGCTTTATTTCACGAATCAAAGTCTCGCCTTATGGCTACGGAAAAGCTCTGTATATCGATCATCAGAATGGATATACATCGGTTTATGCCCATCTAAACGAATACAATGACACCATCACAAAGTTTCTGAGAGAAGCACAATACAAGTTGGAAAGTTTCTCGGTTGAGCTGATTCCAGGCATCCAACAGCTGAAAGTTGAAAAAGGAGATTTAATAGGATGGTCGGGAAATTCAGGCAGCAGCGGTGGGCCACATCTCCATTTTGAAATTCGAGAAACTGCAACTGAAAGGCCGGTTAATCCATTGAGCCTTGGATTTAAAGTTATTGATGATGTCAATCCCATCTTAAAAAAGATCAAGCTATATCCATTGAATGATTCAAGTTGGGTAGAAGGATTTCATTCTTCTAGAGAATTCCCTTTGTCAAGCACTCAAGGTAAAGTCAAACTCAAACAAGCGAGCCCTATAAAAGCTGGAGGTAAGATTGGCCTTGCTTTTAATGCCCACGATCAATTGAGCGGCACCTCGAATTATTGTGGAATTTATCGGGCAGAAATTTTCATGGATGAAGAGTTGATTTTTGAATTTCGTTTTGATGTGCTCGATTTTGCGCAACGCCGGGCAATTCACGGGCACAGAGATTATGCGGACTATCAAAGTGAAAAAGTGAGTTTTCAACGTGGATTTAAACTCGCGAATAACCCATTGATTATCTACGGCAATATGGTGAAGGATGGTGCTCTCGATTTGGATGTGGCCGGAGTGCATCCGATTAAATTGGCCGTTTATGATTACGCCGGAAACAAAACTGAACTTGAATTTAAAATAGACGCTGAGTTGACCAAGCCAAAAACGAGTCAATCTGTTTTGATGGCTGACCGTTCGAGGATGAAAATAATTGAATTCGATTTTGAATCAGACAATCTCTTTGAAAATAAAAATATCAAGCTCTCATTGCCCGCTGGGCATTTGTTTGAGACTTGTCAATTTGAGTTTGAAGACCTGGGAACGAGCGATGGTTCTTTAACATCGGTTTATCACCTTGGCGATTCGAGGATTCCTCTCTATCAGCCGATGAATTTATCGATTCGAGTTGATCCGGGAGCTATTCCAATTGAGCAATTACTGATTGCTAGAAAGTATAAGGGTAAGTTCAGAGCAGAAGCATCGGTTTATAGCTCAGGTTGGATTTCGGCGGAACTCGATAATTTTGGTGATTATGCAGTTTTGGTGGATAGCATTCCTCCGGTTGTGAAACCTTACGATTTTAAACGCAACATGACGGGGTATAAAAACTTCAGCTTTCGTGTTGCAGATAATCTAAGCGGCATTGAAAGTGTAAACGCATGGATCGATGGGCAATGGGTTCTCACGGATTTCGATGCCAAACGGGCTGATGTGACTTATACCTTCGATTCGAGCAGATTAATTCGCGGTGATCACAATTTTAGAATTGAAGTCATCGACGGTTGCGGAAATGTTGCTGAGTACAGTTCTAAATTTACTTGGTGATTAATTCTGAATGAATTTACCTCCACTGCGCAGGTCATGGTAGTCGATGAAGTAGAGCAAACGAATTGAAAAACTATTCGTTTGGGGTAGACCAATTGCTCGATTGAAATTTTCATAATAATCAACTGGTATCTGATCACTTAATTCTTCAATGCTATTTTTCCAAACAATATTTATTTCACTTCCCGGAGCGAATACCCAGCGGAAAACCATATCTATATTAAAGGCGTTGTAACTGCGATCAAACGGTGAGTTTCTATTTTCATCAAAGCCATAGCTTTCCGAAACAGAAAGACTTCCATCGTTTTCAAGCTTAAAGAATTGATTGTAAAGGGCTGAACTCCAATAATGCCTTAACCGAAAACTCAGGCTAATTCTATTGGTGAATATATAGTTGGCGGTCAACAATTGAGACTGTGTATTCCTATGTCTTCTTCCAAGTATAATGTCGTCATTCTCATCGTCAGCTACCCATCCGACATCATTGAAAAGATTTTCAAATGTGTACGCATAAATCAGCATAAGCTTATCGTTCACCCTGAATCGAGGTTCAAGTGTGATGGAATATTGATATCGCCCAGATTCGTTTATTTTACCAGTATTCACTGAAATGTCATAGGCGAATTGTTTTCGGTAATCGGTAGAGTACCAAGCATTAAAGCCATAACTTTCTGGAATGGCATAAAATCTTTCTCCCGGACGACGAGGTTCAAAATAGTCTTGAACTCCACTTGGTTCAGCAGAAAGTCCTATTCCCCCGGCATTAAATTTCCTAGTGAAGGCATTCAGCTCCCAACTAACTGCAGTAGAGGTATAGACACTCGGTTTATACAAGCGG
>Ga0222689_1000049_pt1 | contig 83716 bp, 67 predicted proteins | sample AntAcemetage1231_FD_179838 | JGI IMG/M metagenome (GOLD analysis project Ga0222689, IMG submission 179838) | Saline water microbial communities from Ace Lake, Antarctica - #1231 | ecosystem: Environmental > Aquatic > Non-marine Saline and Alkaline > Saline | place: Antarctica: Ace Lake...
GGCCATCAACCGCTTCCTCGACGAGCACAACGCCTCGGACCCCAAGCCCTTCAACTGGATCGCAGATCCAGACAGAATCATCGCCGCCGTCAGACGTGGGCACCAAGTGTTAGATTCTATCCACTAGACACGTATGATCTGCTGCACCACGGAAGAAAACGCTCATAAGATGAGACATCAGAAATCACATCAAAGACGACATGCTTTGGCACGTCGACAATCCTGGACTCGCGAATGATCGCCATGAGCCGACTTAACTCGCGACGTGATGGTGGTTGCTTGAGCGCTGATAATAATCTCGAAGCGATTCCGGCACCATTCTCTCGTAGAAAGGAGAAAGGTAAAATGTATTTGTAATCTCATACAAAGTCTTTCCGGCAGCAAACCCCCGCATCAGGGCTGTCTCTGTCACGGGAAATTTAAGCGCTCCAAATCCTCGTCCAAGCAAGTTTGGGTAGAAAAATGACCGGGCAATTCTGTCACAGCGGTCTACATCTCTTCGGATTGCGTCTAGCTCCCTATGGTAGAGCATATTTGCTGGGACACGCCCCTTCAATGCCCGCCTGATAGCACGGCCCGCAGCGCGTCCCGATTTGATCGCGTTGTGAATGCCTTCGCCCAACAGGGGTTCCGCAAAGCCGGCGGCATCGCCCGCCAAAAGCACTCTTGGGATACGAGGCTGGTATCTCTCGCCACCAAATCCCAGAGGGAAGCCCGTTATGTCATCTACATCAGAACGCCCCAACCGCTGCGAAGCGTACTTGACCAATTCAGCTTTGGAGAGTTTTACCCCTTCCTTGCAGGTATAAACACCGACATTCCAATGATCTTCTTTCGGGAAAATCCACCCATATCCGTGATCCACCACGCCAAATATAAACTCCGGAGAACGCCTTTGCTCACCCTGCCTGAAGCTAACTTTGCCCTCTACGGCAAATCCACGATGGAACCACGACTTTGGCGTCACGTACCGTCGAATTACCCCGTTCGCACCATCGGCACCAACAAGATACTTGGCCTCCACAATACGCCCACCATCAAACAATAGCCTGACATAGTCCGTTGCAATCTCTAGCCCTTCGATCTTTTTAATTTTCTCGAACTCAATATCTGTGGTGACTATTGATTCAAATTGTTGAAGATCAAACTGTTCTCGTACCACAAAGCCACAAATTGGATCATTGTTTTGAAAAAGTCTCTCTGTGCGACCCGCAATACCCATTCTCAAAGTGGAAGACACATTGCAAATAACATCTCCCGCGGATGCCTGAAGTTGCGCAAGAGCTTTAACCGTTAAACCTCCGCCACAAGGCTTATGTCGCGGAAAGTACTCTCGGTCTACAAGAAGTACCGACAGTCCACCACCCGATATTTCAGCCGCCGCGTTGAGTCCGGCTGGTCCAGCCCCAACGACAATAGCATCAATCATTGCTGATATCTCATTCCTTAGTACTAACTTTCGCAATCTGAATTGCGAGCTTCCAAGCCTCGTGGCACCTGTCCAGCATCATCGACTCATAGCCGCCATGTGTCGGAAGAAGGGTCTGGATCGGCTTCGCCAACACATCCATCTGCCGGCAGGCCTCAACCAACTCCTCTGACGTTGCGTCTCGATGGATGAGCGCGTGCCCTAAGGTGGAGTGACGCTCGGGAGAAATCAAGGCCTGCCGCCGCGACCGCCCATATCCTAGCACCGTCGCTATCGCGGCCTCTCGGAGCGAGAACGGTCCCAGGACCGGAGCGAGAACGAAATCGGCAAGCCCCGCTCTAAAGAGGCCCTCCGCTTCAGTGCTCATGACACCTGATGCCACCATACCAGCCAGTTCTGCATAAAGGGGTCTAATATCAGGGCTATTAAGGACGGACTCACTATCAATGTTACTAAATATCCCACCGAGGTTTTCCGCTGACGCATCAAGCTCTATTCTCTGCATCTCCCTATATATTTCAAGTGCGATAGGGCCGCAGTGTTGAAAGACGAGATTCTCGTCCTGCCATATCTGAGCTGCCAATCGACCCCCTCTGTCCCCAATGGAGACAAGGAAACGCTTGCCCAGCATAGATATCAGTGGCTTTAAGGGTTTCCATGCCCCCTGTATCGGTATGAATCCTCCACCACAATACCAAAAGGTATCCTTTGATATACGCGTGTAGCGGAAAATGCTTACAGCATTCTTCGTAAGTGAGGCAAAACTTACTGTTTGAAAATATTTTAGAACCCCGAGATTTCTGTCTAAAGTTGCGTCCATCAGGTTCCAGTCACCGGTTCCAAATGCATTTTCTCCGTGCCATCGATTCTTGTATACTTCTGTAATTGTTATAAGTCTATGAAACTTTGCATAATACTGCCAATTCATCCAAAAGAACAATATAGCCGAAGCGGACGATTTAATGCGACCGCCGGTTGCCCCAAACAACGCGTGATGATCGTCAATGAGATTGTACATTGTGTATATCAGCTCGCTCGATTACCGCTGAATTCTCAGTCTTTGTCGCCCCAAGATACTTTTGTAACTCCAGAAACACCTCAAACATCTTTAAGAAGCTAATGCGTTCTTTTTCGGAATGAAAATCCGAAACACAGTGAAGAAACAGCATCGCCGTGCTTTGTTCAGTGTACGAAAGGAACGGTGTGACATTTTCGATAGCGGACTCAATCCGTCTAGTGATACTTATTTTCTTCGCACTTTCATTTTCTGATATATAATCAAACAATAACTCTCTTAAGTACATCGATGTCCATTTCTTTATTTTCTTTTTCGCTCTATAATCACGATGGCTAACCACACCTTGAATAACTATCATGATTAAGATGATCTCAATTAACACGCCGGAGAGTTCGGTAGTAGCATTCAGCAACAATTCATCGCTCAGCCCGAGGAAGCCGTTTGTATCAAGAAACCCATGGCGGTCGAGGAACTCATACATGCGTCATCTTCAGTGTCTAATCACATTCGGTCGTTTCTAATGCGCTCCGTCCTGCGGCTTATCCGACGTTTCGAGGTGACCGGGAGTGCGTCTCAAAAGACATTCTTGTTCGGTCGCATCAGATCGTCACTCATTCCATCGTTTATGAGAGATCCTTCCCGCATTGAATGCAACCCCGAGCATGTCTCATACCATTAGTCATGGCTCCACCGTTTTGGTTTCTGGAGCAGGCAGAATGACCGCTTCCCACCCGTACCGGCCCTTCGACCCCCCGCACGAACATCTCGCCGCTGCCGCCGCAGCCACCACGGCCCTCCAAGCCGATTTTGCCCCTGGGTCGGCGCCGCACGCGTGCTATATCCGGGGCATGGCCGATCTGTTCTCGTCTCGTTCCGACCCGCGCGCCCCCGATCCTCGCGATCCCGCCGCCCGCGATCCCGCCGCGCTGCCGGCCGCGCCGCCGGTGCGCGCGCCGCGTCCCGACAGCTATCTAGCCAACCTCAACCCGGCCCAGCGCATGGCGGTCGAGGCGCTCGACGGGCCGGTGCTGGTGCTGGCCGGGGCCGGCACCGGCAAGACCCGGGTGCTGACCACCCGGCTGGCGCATCTGCTGGCGATGGGCAAGGCGCGGCCGTGGAACGTGCTGGCCGTCACCTTCACCAACAAGGCGTCGCGCGAGATGAAGGAGCGGGTCGCCCGGATCGTCGGGCCGGCCGCCGAGCAGATCTGGCTCGGCACCTTCCACGCGCTGGCGGCCCGCATCCTGCGGCGCCACGCCGAGGTGGTCGGGCTGCGCTCGAACTTCACCATCCTCGACGCCGACGACCAGGTGCGGCTGCTCAAGCAGGTGCTGCAGGCCGAGAACATCGACGACAAGCGCTGGCCGGCGCGCGTGGTCATGGGGGTCATCCAGCGCTGGAAGGACCGCGGCCAGGGCCCCGACAAGGTCGGCGTCGCCGAGGCCGGCGACATCGCCGGCGGCCGGCTGCAGGAGATCTACCGGCAGTACCAGGAGCGGCTGACGACCCAGAACGCCGCCGATTTCGGCGATCTGATGCTGCACAACCTCACCCTGTTCCAGACCCGCCCGGAGATCCTGAAGGAGTATCAGGAGCGGTTCCGCTACCTGCTGGTCGACGAGTACCAGGACACCAACGTCTGCCAGTATCTGTGGCTGCGGCTGCTGGCCCAGGGCCACCGGAACATCTGCTGCGTCGGCGACGACGACCAGTCGATCTACGGCTGGCGCGGCGCCGAGGTCGGCAACATCCTGAAGTTCGAGACCGACTTTCCCGGCGCCACCGTGGTCCGGCTGGAGCAGAACTACCGGTCGACCTCGCGGATCCTGGCGGCCGCCTCGGGGGTGATCGCCAACAACGAGGGCCGGCTCGGCAAGACCCTGTGGACCGAAGGCGACCACGGCGACAAGGTCGTGGTGCGCGGCGTGTGGGACGGCGAGGAGGAGGCCCGGGTGGTCTGCGACCGGGTCGAGGAGTTCCAGCGCAAGGGCACGCCGCTGAACGAGATGGCGGTGCTGGTGCGCGCCGGCTTCCAGACCCGCGAGTTCGAGGAACGGCTGATCACCCTCGGCGTCCCGTACCGGGTGGTCGGCGGCGCGCGATTCTACGAGCGCAAGGAGATCCGGGACGCGGTCGCCTATCTGCGGGTCATCAACCAGCCCGACGACGACCTCGCCTTCGAGCGCATCGTCAACAACCCGCGCCGCGGCATCGGCGACACCACCATGCGGGCGGTGCACGGCTATGCCCGGCCGCAGGGCCTGCCGCTGACCCGGGCGGTCGACGCGCTGGTGCAGACCGACGAGCTGACCTCGGCGGCGCGCCGCAACCTGACGGCGCTGATGGAGGCGTTCCGGCGCTGGCGCGAGGCGGCCCAGACCGAGACGTTGCCCGACCTGGTGCGCATGGTGCTGGACGAATCGGGCTATACCGGCGCCCTGCAGAAGGACCGCTCGCCGGAGGCGCCCGGGCGGCTTGAGAACCTCAAGGAACTGGTGACCGCGCTCGACGAGTACGAGACCCTCGGCGGCTTCCTCGAGCATATCAGCCTGGTGATGGAGAACGCCGACGACCCGGCCGAGGCCAAGATCAGCCTGATGACCCTGCACGCCGCCAAGGGGCTGGAGTTCGACGTGGTGTTCCTGCCCGGCTGGGAGGAGGGCCTGTTCCCGAACCAGCGGGCGCTGGACGAGAACGGCGCCGCCGGCCTGGAGGAGGAGCGGCGGCTGGCCTATGTCGGGCTGACCCGGGCCCGCAAGTCGGTGGAGATCGTGTCGGCCGCCAACCGCCGGGTGCACGGGCTGTGGCAGAGCGCGATCCCGTCGCGCTTCGTGTCCGAGCTGCCGGGCGAGCATGTCGACATCATCTCCGAGGCCGGCCTGTACGGCGCCACCGGCGGCTACGGTTCCGGTGGTTCCGGCAGGCGGCGCGACGGCCTGAGCTTCGGCGACCGCGACGACCAGTCGGCCCCCTCCGGTGCCGCGCGCGGCAGCCGCTGGGATTCCGCCGGCGGAGTCTCGGGCCGCGGGCCGGGCTATATGCGGCGTGGCGGCGGCACCATCCGCACCCGCCCGCCGACGATCGACGGCCAGGGCTATACCGTCGACCGCTCCAAACCCTCCCGCTACGCCGTCGGCGACCGGGTGTTCCACCAGAAATTCGGAATGGGCACGGTCCAGGGCGTCGATGGCGACAAGCTGGAAATCGCGTTCGACCATGCCGGGGTCAAGAAGGTGGTCGAGACCTTCGTGTCGACGCCTTGAAGCCGGGCCGTGATGCCGGGTATGCGGGAATCCAGCCCATGACCACCACCCTCTGGCGGATCGCCATGACCGCGTCGTCGCGCGCCGCCGATGCCCTGTCGGCGGCGCTCGAACCCCATGTCAGCGCCTTGACCGCCATGGAGGATACCCCCGGCGGCAGCTGGTCGATCGAGGGGTTGAGCGAGGGCGAGCCGGAGCGGCCGGCGATCATCGCGGCACTGGCGGTGGCGGCGGCGACCGTCGGCCTGCCGCCGCCCGACACGGTGATCGAGCCGCTGCCCGACGTCGACTGGCTGGCCCTGAACCGGCAGTCGTTCCCGCCGATCCGCGAGGGCCGGATCTGGGTCCGCGGCAGCCACGTGACCGAGAAGCGTCCGGCCGCATCGATCGAACTGATCGTGGATGCCGCGCGCGCCTTCGGCTCCGGCAGTCACGCCACCACGGCGCTGTGCCTGCGTGCCCTGCAGGACGGGCTGCGCCGGGCTCGGCCGCAGCGGGTCCTGGATCTGGGCTGCGGATCGGGCATCCTGGCGATGGCCGCCGCCAAGCTGGTGCCGTCGGCCCGGGTGGTGGCGGTCGACCTCGACCCGGTCTCGGCCGCGACCGCGGCGCAGAATGCCCGGTTGAACCGGACCGCGACGCGAATCCGCACCGGCGTGTCGCGCGGCTGGCGCTCGGCGCTGGTCCGCGATGCCGCGCCTTACGACCTCGTGCTGGCGAACATCCTGGCCGGCCCGCTCTGTGCCATGGCGCCGGAACTGGCCCGCGGCCTGGCACCCGGTGGGCGGGCCATCCTGTCCGGCCTGATGACCCACCAGGAGGCGCGCGTCGTGGCGGCGCACCGGGTCCAGGGCCTTCGCCTGCTGCGGCGCTATCGCCGCGACGGCTGGAGCGCGCTGGTTCTGGGGTGATTCGCGGTTCCGAAATGAAGTCGGCCGGCGACCCGAGGGTCGCCGGCCGTTCCACGCGCCGGAATGCCTAACGGGGGGGGGAGGTCAGGCCGCCCAGCGCGAGTCGTTTGCGGCTGCCGGTGTAACGACCGGAGCCAGGTGCGGTTCCGCCGCGTGGCGGGCCACCGGAGGGGTGACCTCGGCCAGCGACCAGATGGCGATCGCCTGCGCGCGGTCGGCTTCGATCCGGCGGATGATGCCGGCGGCGAAGGCGGCGCGGTCGAGGCCGATATCGGCCATCATGCGCGCGTCGAGGCCATTCAACTCAGCCACGGCGCGGCGCTTGCGCAGCCAGTTGCCGAGGCCGCCGACCAGGGTCCTGGTCAGGCTCCGGGCGCCACGGGAAAGTGCCCGGGCGATGTAGTCATCGCGGTTGCGGCGGGCCTCGATCGCGAGGGCCAGAGCGTCGACCGGGGCGCCATTGAACGCGCCGCTGGTCGGGAAGGTGTCGGTGGTCATCGTAGTGTCTCCGAGAATAGGGTCTCGGACCTTGGGCGAAGTCCGTCGTCTAGGGTCCGTGCTGTCACCGGGATACTTGGGACGAGGCGGCGCCTGCGCCCAGCATCTGTTTTGCAGTGCAGCATTGCGCTGAATGCATGGATAGAGGCCTGTGCCATGTTCTCAGCGGGAGGCTCGTCACAAAGAGATGCGCCCCTCCGAGGAGGGGCGCACCCGTAGGTAGGAAGTCTAGGGAATGAAGCCGGCCCGTCTGGCGGGGGGAGCCGGCTGAACCGGGGCGCGTCAGGCGGCCCGGAACCTCGGATTGGCGTTCGCGATCGACGGCAGCGACGGATCGTAGGCGGTCCAGCGTGCCTCGGTGGCACGGGTTGCCATCTGCACGACCTGCCGGCGCGCGATGCCGAGATCGGCGAACACACGGTCGTCCACGTCGACCAGCGAACGCCGGCGCGGACGATGGACAGCGAAAAAGGAACGGATGGCGGCGGTCAGGGTCCCGAGCCGGACGTCCCGGTCGACAACGCCCTGACCGGCGCGGTCGAGATCGGTGACGGCCTCCAGGGATGCCTCGCGGGCGGCGACGTATCGATCGAGCCAGCCACTGGTCGTCATGGTGATCATGATCTGCTCAATGTCGCGCACGCGCTGGAACGTTCAGCCGGGCGCCGTGATTGCTTGTACACAACTCACATAAGGGCCTGTATCGCGTCAGAAAAGGGCAAATGCCTCCGTATCGCATGACGTTTTTGCATGGCTCTATGACGTCACACGCAGGGCAGGTAATCGTCGCACCGCAAGGGCTTGATCCATTTGGATCATCGGCCCGCGCCCGCTAACCGTCGATCAACTCGAACCACTCGTCCTCGGTCAGTGTCGGAACCCCCAGGGCCTCGGCCTTGGCGGCCTTCGATCCGGCGTCGGCGCCGATCACCACGTAGTCGGTCTTCTTCGACACCGAGCCCGCGACCTTGGCGCCCAGGCTTTCCGCCCGGGCCTTCGCCTCGCCGCGGCCGATCCGGACCAGGGTGCCGGTGAACACCACGGTCTTGCCGGCGACCGGGGAGCCGATGGTTCTGGGCGCGACGAAGGGCTCGATGGTCAGTTCGCCGGCGAGGTCGTCCAGGACCTCGCCGTTGTGGCCCTCGGCGAAGAAATCGGTGAGGTCTCGGGCGACGGCGGAGCCGATCTGGTCGATGTTGACCAGGTCGGCATAGGCCTCGCTCTCCGGGTCGTGGGCGGCGGCCATGGCGGTGCGCAGCGCCTCGAGCGTCCCATAGTTGATCGCCAGCAGCCGGGCGGTCGCCTGCCCGACCTGGCGGATGCCGAGCGCATAGACGAAGCGGTCGAGCCCGATGGTGCGGCGGTTCTCGATCGCCGCCAGCAGGTTGTCCGTCGAAAGGGTCTTCGTACCCTTCTCGCCGATCAACAGTTCCCGGTGCGTCTTCAGGCGGAAGATGTCGCCGGGTCGCTGGATCAGCCCGTCGCGCCAGAACGCCTCGATCTGCTTCGATCCCAGGCCCTCGATGTCGAAGGCGTCCCGGCTGACGAAGTGCTTCAGCCGCTCGACCGCCTGGGCCGGGCAGATCAGCCCGCCGGTACAGCGCCGGATCGCCTCGCCCTCGGGGCGCACCGCGTCGGAGCCGCATTCCGGGCACTTGTCCGGGAACACGTACTTGACGCTGTTGGCTGGGCGCTTGTCATTGTTGACCCGCACCACCTGCGGAATTACGTCGCCGGCGCGCTGGATGACGACGGTATCGCCGACCCGGATGTCCTTGCGGCGGATCTCGTCCTCGTTGTGCAGCGTGGCGTTCGAGACCGTCACGCCGCCGACCTGCTTCGGATCGAGGCGGGCGACCGGGGTCAGGGCGCCGGTGCGGCCGACCTGGATCTCGATCGCCTTCAGGATGGTCTCGGCCTGCTCGGCCTTGAACTTGTGGGCGATGGCCCAGCGCGGCGCCCGGCTGACCATGCCGAGCCGCTGCTGCCAGTCGATCCGGTTGACCTTGTAGACCACGCCGTCGATGTCGTAGGGCAGGGTCGATCGGCGGGCGCCGATGTCGGCGTAGACCGCCAGCGCCTCGTCGGCCGAGGCGCACAGCTTCGACAGCGGGTTGGTGGAGAAGCCCCAGGCCGCCAGCTTCTGCAGGAACGCCCAGTGGGTGTCGGCGAAATCCTCGCTGATCTCGCCCCAGGAATAGGCGAAGAACCGCAGCGGCCGGGACGCGGTGATCGCCGGGTCGAGCTGGCGCAGCGAGCCGGCGGCGGCATTGCGCGGATTGGCGAAGATCTTGGCCCCGGCCTTGGCCTGGCGCTCGTTGAGGGCGACGAAGTCGTCCTTGATCATATAGACCTCGCCGCGAACCTCCAGCACCTCGGGCACGCCGGCCGGCAGGGTCGTCGGGACGTCGCCGAGGGTCTCCAGGTTGCGGGTGATGTTCTCACCCTCGGTGCCGTCGCCGCGGGTGGCGCCGACCTCGAGCCGGCCGCCGACATAGCGGACCGAGGCCGACAGGCCGTCGATCTTGGGCTCGGCCACCAGCGCCACCTCGTCGTCCTCGCCGAGGTTCAGAAACCGTCGCACGCGGCGCTCGAACTCGCGCACGTCCTCGTCTTCGAAGGCGTTGGCCAGCGACAGCATCGGCCGGGCGTGGCGGACCTTGGCGAAGCCCTCGGCCGGGCCGGGCGCCACCCGCTCGCTCGGGCCGTCGGCACGCTTGAGGGAGGGGAACCGTTTCTCGATCGCCTCGTTGCGGCGGCGCAGGGCGTCGTATTCCGCATCGGTCAGGGTCGGCGCGTCTTCCTGATGGTACCGCCGATCGGCCTCGGCGATGGCCTCGTCGAGGCGCCGCAGCTCGGCTGCGGCCTCGGCGTCGTCGAGGGCCTCGACCGGCTTGCTGGCGAGGTCGGTATCGGTGGTCATCGTCGGCTTCCCGTTACCGCCCGGATTCAACCGTCCGGGCTCCGTTCGATTGTGCCAGCAGGCTCCCGGCGGCGGCGCGCGCCTCGGTAGTGACCGCGGCGCCGGACAGCATGCGGGCGATCTCCTCGCGACGGGCGGCACTGTCCAGTGCCTTGACGGTGGTGGTCACGGCCTCGCCGGCGACATGCTTTTCGACATGCAGGTGGTGTGCGCCCTGGGCCGCGACCTGCGGGGAGTGCGTGACGACCAGAACCTGCAGCCGGTCGGCGAGGCGGGACAGACGGTCGCCGACGGCGGCAGCGACGGCGCCGCCAACTCCGGAATCCACCTCGTCGAACACCAGCGTCGGCACCGTGCTGGACTCGGCGAGCACGACCTTGAGCGCCAGCAGGAACCGCGACAGCTCGCCACCCGAGGCAATCCGGCTCAACGGCCCGGGTGGCGTGCCGGTGTTGGTCGAAACCCGGAAGCCGACGGCGTCGAGGCCGTCCGCTCCCCAGCGAGCCTCGTCGAGGCGCTCGACGGCGGTCTCGAACCGGGCCTTGTCGAGCTTCAGCGGCGGCAGCTCCAGCGCGATCGCCTTGTCGAGTCGGCCGGCCGCTTTCGTGCGGCTCTGGGACAGCGACTCGGCGGCGGCGAGGTAGTCGGCCCGGGTCCGGCGCTCGGCCTCGGCCAGGGTGGACAGGCCGCCGCCCTCGGCATCCAGCGAGGCGAGCCGGTCGACCATGGCACGGTGCAGCGCCGGCAGGTCGTCCGGCTCGACCCCATGCTTGCGCGCCAGGTCGCGAAGCGCGTGCAGCCGGTCGTCGATCTCGACCAGCCGCCCGGAATCGGCCTCGATGTCGTCGGCGGCCGACTGCAGCTCGCCGATGGCGTCCTGGATCTCGGCGGCCGCACGGTCCAGGGCGGCGACCGCGGCGGTCAGCCGGCCCCCGGCGCGGTCGGCGATCCGGTCCAGGGCACGCTGGGCCTGGGCGACGGCGCTGTCGGCGCCACCGTCCTCGCCGGCCAGCGCACCAGCAGCGGCGTTCATCGCCGACAACACGGCCTCGGCATTGGCCAGAACCGCCCGGGTCTCGCCCAGCCGGTGTTCCTCGCCGTCGGTGGGTGCCAGGCGATCCAGCTCGTCGACGGCATGGCGCAGCCAGTCCTCGTCGGCCCGGGCCTTGTCGAGAACGGCCCGCGCCTCGGCGTGGCGGGCGGTCGCCGTGCGCCACGCCGCCCAGGCCGTGCGGACGGCTGCGGCGCGGGCGCCAAGCCCGGCGAAGGCATCCAGGGTGTCCCGGTGGGTCGACGGGTCCATCAGGCCGCGCTGGTCGAACTGGCCCTGGATCTCGACCAGGGCGTCACCGAGCCGGCGCAGCAGGGCGACACTGGTCGGCTGGTCGTTCACATAGGCGCGTGACCGGCCGTCCGCGGCGACCACCCGGCGCAGGATCAGCGGGCCGTCACGCGGCTCGAGATCGGCCTCCGCCAGCACCGCGTCGACCGCATGCCCGGGCGGCGGGTCGAATTCGGCGGTGACGCTGGCCTGGTCGCGGCCGTGCCGCACGAGGCCGGAGTCGGCGCGAGCGCCGAGCGCCAGGCCGAGCGCATCCAGCAGGATCGACTTGCCGGCCCCGGTCTCGCCGGTCAGCACCGAGAGGGCCGGCGCGAAGACCAGATCGAGCCGGTCGATGAGCACCACGTCCCGGATAGCGAGCGCGGCGAGCATCGATCAGAAGGGGCCGAGGTCCCAGCCGAACCATCCGTCGTCGCCCTTGGTCTGGCTACGGGCTTCGCCGGTGGTGGCCAGCGCATAGGCGTCCTCGTACCACTCGGTGCCGGGGTAGTTGTAGCCGAGCACGGAAGCGGTCCGCTTGGCCTCGTCCTTGAGGCCAAGCGCGACGTAGGATTCGGTCAGGCGCAGCAGCGCTTCCGGCACCTGTTCGGTGGTGTCGTACTGCTCGACAACCCGCTGGAACCGGTTGATCGCCGCCAGGTACTGGCCGCGGTTCATGTACCAGCGGCCGATCGACATCTCCTTGCCGGCCAGGTGGTTGCGCGTCAGGTCGATCTTCAGGCGCGCGTCGCGCGCGTATTTCGAGGTCGGGAAGCGCTTGATCACCTCCTCGAAGCTCTCCAGGGAGCTGCGGGTCAGCTTCTGATCGCGGCCGACGTCCACGATCTGCTCGTAGTAGCAGAGACCCTTGAGGTAGTAGGCGTAGTCGACGTTCGGGTTCGACGGGTTCAACTGGATGAAGCGGTCCAGCGCATTGACCGCTTCGGTATAGTTGTTGGCCTGATACAGCGAGTAGGCGGCCATCAGCTGTGCCTGGGTCGCCCAGACGGAATAGGGGTGCTGGCGCTCGACCTCGTCGAACAGCGGGGCGGCCTTCTTGAAGTCGCCGGTCAGCGCGGCATCGTAGGCCTCGTTGTAGATCTCCTCGACCGGTCGTTCGACATACGTGTCCTCGTCGGTCGAGCCGCAGCCGACAAGGGCGACGGCGATGAGGACGAGAGCGGGAAAACGTAACCTTGGCATCGGCATCCGGGCGGTGTTCCGGTCGGGACGAGCGGCTGACCGGAACATACGGCCAGCGGCGGCGTGAGGGAAGAGCCGGGCGCGGGGCCCGCGGCGACGGCGAAGGTCGGGCGTCAACGGCTCCAGCGGGCGGCGGCGGCATCGTCGGATTCGCGGGCGTCGACCCAGTTTGCGCCATCGGGGGTCTCCTCCAGCTTCCAGAACGGCGCCTTGGTTTTCAGCCAATCGATCAGGAAGGCGGTGGCGTCGAGCGCGGCCTGGCGGTGGGCCGACGCGCAGGCCACCAGCACGATGTTGTCGCCGGGCTCCAGGCGCCCGACCCGGTGTACGATCAGCGTGGCCTCCAGCGGCCAGCGCGATCGTGCCTCGGCTTCGATCGTCTCCAGCTGGCGCTCGGTCATGCCCGGATAGTGCTCCAGCGTCATGCCGGCAACCGACGCGGCACCGGCGACGTCGCGGACCAGCCCCACGAACACCCCGAGGCCGCCGACCCCGTGGTTGCCGGCGGTCAGCGCCGCCAGCTCGGCGCCGAGATCGAAATCCTGCTCCTGGACCCGGACCGCCATGCCTCAGCCTCCGGTCACCGGCGGGAAGAACGCCACCTCGTCGCCAACCGCGACCGGGTGGTCCGGCTCGACGTATTCCTGGTTGACCGCGCAACGGATGGCGCGCGTGTCCCGGAAGGCCTCGGCATAACCGGGCCCGCGGGCGCGCAGCCACTCGACCAGCGCGGCGACCGTCGCCACTCCATCGGGCGGGTTCACCATCTCGTGGCCGAGGCCGATCCGCTGCCGGACCCAGGCGAAATACAGAACCTTCATCGCATCACCTCGCTGAACGGCAGATAAGCAGCGGTGTCGCCTTCGGAAAGACCCAGGGCGTCATCGGCGAGCTCGACCAGGCCGTCGGCCGCGACCAGAGACGATAATACCCCGGCGCCATCGCTGCCGGCCCGCCGCGCGATCGGCAGGTCGCCGGGAACCGGCTCGATCCGCACCCGGACATACTCCCGGCGGCCGGGTTTCTTACGGTAGTCGAAGGCGGCGCGCACCGGGAACCGCGGCGGATCGCGCACCTCGGCGCCGGCGAGAGCCAGCAGAACCGGGCGGGCGATGTGCAGGAAGGTCACGACCACGGCCACCGGGTTGCCTGGCAGGCCGAGGAACGCCTTGCCTCGGACCACGCCCAGGGCCACCGGCCGGCCAGGCTTGATCGCCAGCCGCCAGGCGTCGAGTCGGCCCTCGGCCTCGACAGCGGCGCGCACATGGTCCTCCTCGCCGGTCGATACTCCGCCGGTGGTGATCAGGGCATCGTGGTCGGCCGCGGCATCGACGAGCGCGCTGCGGATGGTCTCGCGGTCGTCGGCCAGGATTCCCAGGTCGGTGACCGTGCAGCCCAGGGCCCGCAGCAGCGCCTTCAGGGTGAACCGGTTGGAGTCGTAGATCGCACCGGCCCCGCGCTCCGAGCCCGGCTCGCGCACCTCGTCGCCGGTCGAGAACACCGCGACCTTCAGCCCGACGCGCACCGGCAGCGCGACGAGTCCGATCGAGGCCGTGAGACCGATATCCGGCGGTCCCAGCCGCCGGCCGGCGCGCAGGACGGTGGTGCCGGCCTTCACGTCCTCGCCGGCGAACCGCCGGTTGGCGCCGCGCTTGATGCCGGGCGGAAACGTCACGCTGGCACCGTCGACGCGGCAGTCCTCCTGCATGAAGACGGTATCCGGTCCCGGCCCGCCGTCCGGCCCCGGCGGCATCGGCGCCCCGGTGAAGATCCGGACCGCCTCGCCACGTCGCTGCGGGCGGTCCAGGTGCTGGCCGGCGGCCACGCGGCCACCGGCAGGCAGGCAGGTGTCGCCGTCGGCCGCGAGATCGTCGGCATACACCGCCCAGCCGTCGACGGCGGAATTGTCGTGCGGCGGCACGCTCATGCCGGCCACCACGTCGGCGGCCAGGATGCGGCCGAGCGCGGCATCCAGCGGCACCGATGCGACGGCGGTGACCGGGGCGATCCGCTCCCGCACGCGCGCCAGCGCCGCGTCCACCGGCATCAGCCCGCCGTCGAAGGCGAAACAGTCGTCTGTCAGCTGCACCATGCGGTCACCGTAGCAGCGCTGCCGGGTCCGCGGCACGCGCTTCGACCAGGTCGGCGATCGCCGCGATGTCGTCGAGCGCCAGGACCGGCCGCGGGCAGTCGGGAATGGGGGTGTCGCTGGCGACCGCGACCACCGCCTCGTCCGAGGGCCACAACGGTGGCTTCCCGACCACGCTGCGGTAGACCTCGAGCTTCGGATGGCTGGTGCGCTTGAAACCCTCGATGAGGATGAAGTCGACGGGCGCCATACGGGCCATAAGCTCGCCGAGCTCCGGCTCGGGCGCGCCGCGCAGTTCGTGCATGAGCGCGAAACGTGCGGCCGAGCCGATCATCACCTCGGTCGCGCCGGCAGTCCGATGCTCGTAGCTGTCCTTGCCCGGCTGGTCGACGTCGAAGGCATGGTGGGCATGCTTGATCGTCGACACGCGGTGGCCGCGGTCGACCAGGGCCGGGATCAGCTGGCGCATCAGCGTCGTTTTGCCGCTCCCCGACCAGCCTGCAAGTCCAAACACGCGCATGGAAATTCCTCGGTCCATCTTTACGCCATATTCATCGCCCGTATCGGATACGGTTGTTCGTTATCTAGCGCAATTATACGCTCGCGCCCGATCTCAAAACCCCGGAGCGACTGTTGAAGGCACTGCTTAAGCGGATCGTGACCAAAATCATGCGCCAGGGCAGACGCATGGCCCTGTCGAAGGGCGTCATCGCGCGGTCGATGGCGATGGGCATGGTGGTCGGCTTCTCGCCGACCGTCGGTCTGCAGATGGTGCTGTGCGTAATCATCGTCTTCGTCCTGAACCGGTTGGCCGGGCGCTATGTGTTCGACATGGTGGTGGCGGTCGTCGGCACCCTGGTGGTCAATCCGCTGACCATGGTTCCAACCTACACCCTGTACTACCTGATCGGCTGCCGGGCGATGTCGTGCTCGACGGCGATCGAATTCCAGTCCGAGGACCAGGTTCACCTGATGCTCTCCACCCTCGGGGATGGCGCTCTGGCGATCTTCTTCGGCAGCATCCCGTTCATGGTGGTCGGAGCACCGCTGGGGTACTGGCTCGGCCGGCTCATCGAGCGGTTCCTGGAGCGCCGGGCTACCCGGCGCCAGGCGCGCCAGATCGCGTTAGCCCGCCGTCGCCGCGAGGCCCGGCCCCAGGTGACCATCACCGAGAACGTCGCGATCACCGAGAACGGCTGAGACCGCCGGCTGCGTGTTGCCGGCCGTGTCGAGTCGTGCGCATCGGGGCGGCTGGCGGGTTGCGTCGGTGCCCCTGGCGGGGGCTCCGTATCGTGAACTATCTTGCGCCGTCGCGGGATTGTCGCGAAGCAAGCCTCGACCGGTTTCGCGTCGGGCGCTATTTACAATATGGTTCGCGTCAATCCTGATCCGGCCACGGGGAATCGAGCGCAATGCTCGCTCAGCTTCCGAACCTGCTTACGTTGTCGCGGATCCTGGTGCTGCCGCCGCTGATCGCATGCCTGTGGATCGGTGGTGAAACCCTGCGCTGGGTCGCGCTCGGGCTGTATGCGCTGGCCAGCATCACCGATTATTTCGACGGCTACCTGGCGCGCACGCTGCAGGTGCAGTCGGCCTTCGGGCGGCTGCTGGACCCGATCGCCGACAAGCTGCTGGTGGGCGCCTGCCTGCTGATCCTGTGCGCGTTGAACTACGTCACCGGCTGGGCCGTGCTGGCGGCCCTGGTGATCCTGCTGCGCGAGATCCTGGTGTCGGGACTGCGCGAGTTCCTGGCCGAGATCCGGATCGGCATGCCGGTCAGCCGGCTGGCGAAATGGAAGACCACCGTCCAGCTGGTGGCGATCGGCTTCCTGATTATCGGTACCGACGCCCCGGCCTGGACCGAGTCCCAGCTGGTCGGCGAGATCGGGCTCTGGGTGGCGGCCGGGTTCACGCTGGTGACCGGGTGGGACTACCTTCGGGCCGGCCTCGATCATCTCGCCGATGAAGATCGTGGCGCCGTGAAGCCGGGCACCAAGCCGGCCAGCACCGCGTCGTAGCCAGCTTCCTGCGGGCCGGCTTCCCGCTGGCCGGCTTCCCGCGGGCTGGCCTCAGCTGTCCTCGTGGAAGAAGTCATAGACCCGCTTGGCGACCGTCCCGCTGATTCCGTCGACCGCTTCCAGATCGGCCAGGCCGGCGCGCGCGACCCCGCGTGCCGAGCCGAAATGGTGCAGTAACGCCTTCTTGCGGCGGGCGCCGATGCCGGCGATCTCGTCGAGCGGATTGGTCCCCAGCGCCTTGGTGCGGCGGGCCCGATGGGTCTCGATGGCGAACCGGTGCGCCTCGTCTCGCAGGCGCTGCAGGAAGTACAGGACGGGGTCGCGTCGCTCCAGCACGAACGGGGCGCGGCCGGGAATGAAGAACCGCTCGCGCCCGGCGTCGCGGTCGGGGCCCTTGGCGATCGACACCACCGGGATGTCGCCGATGCCGAGCTCGGCGAACACCTCGACCGCGACCGTCAGGTGGTTGGCGCCGCCGTCGATCAGCACCAGGTCGGGCCAGGTGCCGGCAATCCGCTCCGGGTCTTCCTTGAGGGCGCGCGCGAAGCGGCGCGTGAGAACCTGCCGCATCATCGCGTAGTCGTCGCCGGCCTCCAGCTCGTCGACCCGTTCGTCGCGCTCGCCGTCGGTGACGTTGCGGATATTGAACTTGCGGTAGGCGCTCTTCACGAAGCCGTCCGGTCCGGCGACGATCATGCCGCCGACCGAGTTGGTGCCGCCGGTATGCGAGTTGTCATAGACTTCGACGCGCTCCAGCGTGACGTCCAGCCCGAAGGCCTGCGCCACCCCGTCCAGGAGCCGGCGCTGCGACGCGCTCTCCGCCATGCGGCGACCCAGCGCCTCGCGGGCGTTCAGGGTGGCGTGCTCGACGAGCTTGCGCTTCGAGCCGCGCTGCGGGACCAGCAGCTCGACCTTGCGGTCGGCGCGGGTCGACAGGGCCTCGGCGATCAGTGCCGCCTCCGGAACCGCGTGCGACAGCAGGATCAGCCGCGGCGCCGGCTTGTCGTCGTAGAACTGGCCGATGAAGGCGGCCAGGACGTCGGCGTCCTCGGTGTCCTTGTCGTGGCTTGGGAAATACGCCCGGTTGCCGAAGTTGCTGCCGGCCCGGAAGAAGAACACCTGGATGCAGGAATGCCCGCCCTCGGCATGCATCGCGATGACGTCGGCCTCCTCGATGCCTTCGACGTTGATGTCCTGGTGGGCCTGGATGGCGGTCAGCGCCCGGATGCGGTTGCGGTATATGGCTGCGGTCTCGAACTCCAGGGCATCGGACGATTCCTGCATGCGAGCGGCGAGCTCCTGCTGCACGTCGTGGCTGCGCCCGCTCAGGAACCGCCGCGCCTCGTCGACCAGTTCGGCGTACTCGGCCTCGGAGACGAAGCCGACGCAGGGCGCGCTGCAGCGCTTGATCTGGTACTGCAGGCACGGCCGGGTTCGGGCCGAGAACATCGAGTTGCTGCAGTTGCGCAGCAGGAAGGCGCGCTGCAGGGCGGCGATGGTGCGGTTGACCGCGCCGGCCGAGGCGAACGGCCCGAAATAGTCGCCCTTGCGGCTGCGGGCGCCACGGTGCTTGGTGATCTGCGCGTAGGCGTGGTCACCGGTCATCAGGATGTGCGGGAACGACTTGTCGTCGCGCAGCAGCACGTTGTAGCGCGGCTTCAGTCGCTTGATCAGGTTGCTCTCGAGCAGCAGCGCCTCGACCTCGGTATGGGTCGTGACCACCTCCATGCGGGTGGTCTCGCTGACCATCCGGAAGATCCGGTGCGGCAGCTTGGCGGCATGCGTGTAGTTGACCACCCGCTTCTTGAGGCTGCGGGCCTTGCCGACGTACAGCACGTCGCCGTCGTCGTCGAGCATGCGGTACACGCCGGGACCGGCCGGCATGGTCCGCAGGTGCTCGCGGATCACGGCCACCCCGCGCTCGATGTCCGGTACGGTCCGACGGCGGCGGCGGGCGCGCTCGGTTCCGGTCGGCGGGTCGGCGAAGGCGCTGTCGCTCATGGCTCCGTGATGGGGATACGCCGGCCTGACGTCAAGCGCCGTCTGGGGTTGTGTACCGGACCCCCGGGTAATCCACGGGAATGGTGGAAAAGCGTGTGGATAACCCTTGGAGCCAGCCGCTGAAGCCTAGGACTCAATGGAGATTCATGACATTGCCCAATTTTTGGGCAAATTACATAACTCATTGATATATAGGGAATTGCTTTGTATTCGATGTTAAGATCATTCGACAAAAAGATATTTCCTTGACAGCGACGTTACGGCCGCAAAACCGACATCCAGGTGTGAACAACTCGCGACAGTGAGCAGTTGCAAAACCAATCGCTGGTGGTCCGAAGCGTTTGGAATCCGATGCCGATTCAATCTCGAGGCGTGCTGTCGGATGGCGGCGCCCACCAAAGATGCTGGCCGCCGTCCACGGCAATCATCTGTCCGGTGATCGAGCGCGCGTCGGCAAGATAGGCGACCGCGTCGGCGATTTCCGAGGGCTCGACCGCCCGCTGCAAAGGTACCGAGGCCGCCTGGGCCTCGAAACTGCCGGACGGCTGGCGCGTGTTGGGCAGCGTCGGGCCGGGTCCTACCCCGCAGACGCGGATCCGCGGCGCCAGATCCAGCGCCAGCGTCCGGGTCAGGCCGTGCAACGCCGTCTTGGTCACGGTGTAGGACAGGAACTCCTCCGTGGGATTCCAGACCCGCTGGTCGAGAATGTTCACGATCACGCCGTCGTGGTCGCTGGGCAGGCAGGCCGCGAAATGCTGCATCAGCACCACCGGGGCCCGCAGGTTGGTGGCCATGTGGCTGTCCCAGCCGGCGCGCGTGACGGTGGCCAGCCGGTCGGGCTCGAACACCGAGGCGTTGTTCACCAGCAGGCCGATCGGACCGAGTGCCGCGGCGGCGCGCTCGACCAGCCCGTCCACCTGTTCCTCGATGGCAAGGTCGGCGGCCAGCGCGGTAGCACGCGGACCGCGCTCCTGTATCGCCGCGACGGTCGCCTGGGCAGCGTCGCGCGAGCGTCCGTAGTGGACGGCGATGTTCCAGCCGGACTCGGCGAGGCGCAGGGCGATCGCCCGGCCCACACGCTTTCCGGCGCCGGTTATCAGGGCGGAACGGGGCACGGGGCAGGGCTGGCGCTGTGTCATCGCCCTAGCCTGTCGAACGCGGCGGCGGCGTCAAGCCCGCACGCACCGAGGTGCGCGGCTCAATTGGCGGCGATGTCGAAAGCCGACGCCCAGGCGCCGGCCGGCAGGAACTGCTGGGTGATGAACAGGGCATAGACCAGGAAGAACAGCACGGCCCAGGGTCGGTTGAAGGCCGGCAGGCGGATCGCCAGGGCCACGAAAGCCACGGTGATCGCCGCCATGATCCATAGGTCGGCGGACAGGATCTCGGGCGGGATCTCCAGCGGACGCACCAACGCCACGACCCCCAGGATGCCGAGCGTGTTGAAGATGTTGGAGCCGATGATGTTGCCGAGCGCGACATCGGAATGCCGCCGCATGGCGGCCACCACGGTGGTGGCGAGTTCGGGCAGGGACGTGCCGACGGCCACGACGGTGATGCCGATCACGGTCTCGGAGATGCCGGCCACCCGGGCCACCACGATCGCCCCGTCGACGAGGAATCTGGCACCGGCCAGTACGGCGATCAGACCGCCGACGGTGTACATCGCGCTCCGCCACAGGCTGGTCGGCAGCTGGTCGAACTCCGCGACTTCCTTGGCGTGCAGGCTTTCGGCGCCGGCCCGGCGATCCGCGCGATAGCAATAGATCAGGTAGCCGACCAGGAGCGTCAGCATCAGCACGGCATGCCAGCGCTCGATCATGCCGTGGAGGCCGGCGGCCACGAACAGCACGGTGGCGAACACCAGCACGAGGCCGTCGCGCTTCAGGGGCGCGCCGCGGCAGACGAACGGGGTCACTACCCCCACCGTGCCGATCATCAGCAGGATGTTGGCGATGTTGGAGCCGACCACGTTGCCGATCGCGATGCCCGGTGAGCCGTGCAGCGCGGCCTTCAGGCTGACGAACAGCTCCGGCGCCGAGGTTCCGAAGGCGATCACGGTCAACCCGATGACGTGCGGGCTGATACGCGCGCGCCGCGCCATGGCGACGGCACCGCGGATCATCACCTCGGCCCCGAGCAGGAGCAGGACGAGACCGAGAAAGATCCAGGCGGCTGAAATCATTGGACCAACTGGTCCCCTGCTCCCCGAGCGGCCCGGAGCTTCGTCTGATCGCGTCGGTTCTCGAAAATCATCACGGACCGCGGTTGGACAAGCCGCGCCGAAAGGCGCCAGCATGGCTCAAGTTGTGGTGATTCTTTGGCACATTTCAATGCGCCCGTCCGGGATATTCGTGTGATGTCTGGCCGCCCGCCGGCGCGCGGGCTACCGTTCAAGTGGCCCGTGGCGACCGGAGGAACGCATTGGAAACCCTGTTGAGTGCGTTCGGGGGCATGCCGGCCGACGGTCATGGCGGCACCATCGGCGACGCGCTGGTGTTTCTGGCCGCCGCCGTCCTGGTGGCGCCCCTGCTGCGTCGCCTGAAGTTCAGCCTGGTCCTCGGATACCTGGCCGCCGGGGCGGTGATCGGCCCGCATGCCCTGGGGATGGTCGACGACGTCGACGAAACCCGCGAGCTCGCCGACATCGGCGTCGTGTTCCTGTTGTTCTCCATCGGCCTGGAGCTCTCGCTCGAGCGCCTGAAGGTCATGCGCCGGCTGGTGTTCGGACTGGGGGCGGCCCAGGTCGCGGTCACCGGCCTGCTGGTCGCGGGCGCCGGGATGGCGCTCGGCTACGGGGCCGCCACCAGCGCCGTGGTCGGCGCAGCGCTCGCCCTGTCGTCGACCGCGTTCGTGCTGCAGCTGATGACCGAGCGTGGCGAGATGGCCACCCGGCACGGCCGCGCGGCGTTCGCGATCCTGCTGTTCCAGGATCTGGCGGTGGTGCCGATCCTGGTGGTGGTGCCGCTGATCGCCGGCGGCGGCGACGGCGAGTCGATCGCGCTGGCGCTGGCGGTGGCGCTGCTGAAGGCGCTCGCCGCGCTGGCCGTCATCGTGATCGCCGGCCGCCAGCTGCTGCGGCCGCTGTATCACGTGATCGCGTCCGCGAAGGCGCCGGAGGTGTTCACGGCGATGACCCTGCTGGTGGTGCTGGGGATCGGCTGGGCCACCCAACTGGTCGGGCTGTCGATGGCGCTGGGGGCCTTCCTGGCCGGGCTGCTGCTGTCCGAGAGCGAGTTCCGTCACCAGGTCGAGGCCGATATCGAGCCGTTCCGCGGGATCCTGCTCGGCCTGTTCTTCATGACCGTCGGCATGACAGTCGACCTGGGCCTGGCGTTCCGGGAGTCCTTGACGGTGCTGGCATTCCTGGCCGGCTTCGTCGCCCTCAAGCTGGTGGTGGTCTTCGCGCTGACCCTGGCATTCCGGATGCCGTTCGCCGCGGCGCTGCGGACCGGTGCGCTGCTGGCCCAGGGCGGCGAGTTCGCCTTCGTCATCCTCGGCCTCGCCGACTCGCACGTCCTGATCACCGACGGGCTGAGCGACCTGCTGTTCCTGGTGATCGCCATCAGCATGGCCACCACGCCGCTGCTGGTCGCGGTGGCGGGCCGGATCGGCGACCGGCTGGAGCATCGCCAGAACCAGACCCTCGGCGCCGGCGAGGACAGCGCCGCCGAGTTCGATGACCATGTCATCATCGCCGGCTTCGGACGGGTCGGGCGGACCGTGGCCCGGCTGCTGGACGCCAAGCTGGTGCCCTATGTGGCGCTCGACACCGACGCCCACCGGGTGCGCGAGGCTCGTCGCGCCGGCCAGCCGGTGTTCTACGGCGACGCCAGCCGCCACGAGGTGCTGCGCCGGCTCGGCGGCGAGCGCGCCCGGGCCGTCGTGGTAACGCTGACCACCGGCGGGCAGGCGGTCGACCGCACGGTCGCCCACCTGCACGCCAGCTTTCCGGAGCTGCCGGTCTATGCCCGGGCCCGCGACCCGGTGCACGCCCGCCGGCTGGAAGAGCTGGGGGCCGAGGGCACCGTGCTGGAAACCCTGGAGGCCAGCCTGCAGCTCGGCGGCGAGGTGTTGCGGCGGACCGGCGCCGACTGGCGGGACATCGAGGAGCTGATCCGCCAGCTGCGGTTCGTCGACGGCATTACAGACCCTATCGGCGTGCGGCCGGTCGGCGACGGCGAGGCCGACATGGAGCCGACCGACCGGGTACTGGCGGCGGCGATGATCGCCGAGGAGGCCGAGAAAGCGGAGGCGCTGGAGCGGACGGAGATCGAGGCGGTCCAGGCCCAGGCCGCGGCGGTCGGGGTGTCCGCCGGCGCCTCGGTCGAGGAAGAACGGCCGGCGCCTGACCGTGATGCCGACGGGGACGGCGCGGCGGCGCCGACCGTGGGCGACCAGGGGGGCGACGACACCACGCGGGCTGCCGGGGCGCCGAGGCCGGGCTGAGGGGCGACTGCCGCAACGGTCGCGGCGCCGGCCCGTCCTGTCCGTGGGGCATCGCGCGGAACGCCAGCCGGTGGTCGGCGTTTCGTTGGGGTAGCGCCCCAAATGGAGTATTCCCGATGTCCCGACGCGCACTTTGGATTGGCGGTGCCTGCGCCATCGCCGTCCTGGCCGCGGCCGGGACTGCCGGAGGCTACGCGTACACGCACGCCGCCGAGTGGATCGGCAACCGCCTGGCGTCGGCGACCGGTCGCGAAACCCGGATCGGATCGGTCGATATCGACTGGGCCTGGACCCCGACCGTCCGGCTGACGGACGTGGCAGTCGGCAATGCCGACTGGGCCGAGGCCGACTACCTGCTGACGGCCGGCGAGGTCCGGTTCCGGCTCCGGCTGATACCCCTGCTGCGAGGCGCGCTGGAGCTTCCCGACCTCGCGATCCTCGACGGCAGCCTGGCGATCGAACGCAACGCCGATGGCCGGAGCAACTGGAGCTTCTCGAGCGCCCCGGCGGCGGCGTCGGCCGTCGAAGCCGTGGACCCCGAGGAGCGCGACGAGGTGCCGCTGGTCGGCAGGCTGCGTATCACCGACGGCCGGTTGACTCTGCGGGACGCCATGCGCGGCCTGGCGCTCGATGGGACCGTCTCGACGGCCACCGGCGAGGCCGAGGGCCGGCTCGAGCTGTCGTTGAAAGGCACGCTCGGCGGGGAGCCGCTCGCGGCCCGGATGGTCGGCGGGTCCGTCCTGATGCTGCGCGACGGCGAGCGACCTTATCCAGTCGAGTTCGACATCGCCTTCGGCGAGACGTCGCTGCATCTGAAGGGCACCCTGGCCGACCCCATCGCCTTCGAAGGCGCCGACGTCGTGATGGCCATCGAGGGGCCGGACTTCGCCGAAGTCTTTCCGCTGCTGGGGATTCCGGCCCCGCCGACGCCGCCGTATGCCGTCAAGGGCCATCTGCGTCGCGACGGTGAGTTGTGGCGGCTCGAGGGGATGTCCGGCCGGATCGGCGACAGCGACGTTTCAGGCGACGTCGCCGTCGATTACCGCCCGAAGGTTCCGATGCTGACCGCCGAGCTGGTCTCGACGCATCTCGATTTCGACGACCTTGCGCCGCTGATCGGCGCGCCACCCGAGGTCGGATCCGGGGAGACGGCCTCGGACGCGCAACGCCGACAGTTCCAGCGCATGCGGGAGCAGGACCAGTTGTTCCCCGACGTGCCGCTGAAGGTCGAGCGGCTGCGCAGCATGGATATGGATGTCCGCCTGACGTCGAACAAAATCGAATCGCGGGCATTCCTGCCCGTCACCTCGCTGGATGTGCGGGTGCGCGTCGCGTCCGGCCGCGCCGAGGCCAATCCCCTGAAGTTCGGTGTCGCCGGCGGCATCGTGCAGGGCAGCATGGCGCTCAACGCCCGCTCGGAGGTTCCGTCGGCGGACGCGGACCTGAGCTTCGAAGGCCTGGAACTCGCCGCGTTCTTCAAGGACTCGACATACTACGAGACCATGGGCGGCACCCTCCAGGGCCGGGTCTATCTGCTGGGCTCCGGCCACTCGCTGGCGGAAGTCATGCGCACCGCCGACGGCGATGCGGCGGTGGCGATGACCGGCGGCGCCATCAGTGGACTGCTTGTCGAGGGCGCCGGGCTGGACCTGCTGGAGGCGTTGATTCTCGTGATCGGCGAGGACGCCAAGGTGCCGATCCGCTGCGCCATGAGCCGTCTGACCTTGCGCGAGGGCCGGGCGCTGATCGAGCGCGGAGTTATGGATACGAGCGATTCGGTGCTGTATTTCACGGGCAGCGCCAATCTCCAGGAACAGACCCTGAAGATCGACATCGAGGCCGACGCCAAGGATTTCAGCCTCCTGGACATCGACGCGCCGGTCCATCTGGAAGGCAAGATCCGCGACCCGGACATCTCGATCGGCAAGGGTTCGCCGATACCGTTCCTGGAATTGGGCGACGGCGAGGACGTACCCTGCGGTCCGCTGATCGACGAGTATCTGAAGCCCCGCAAACGTTCCTGACGGCGGCTTTCAACGCCCCCGTCGCGGTGGCCGCCGTCCACTGCCGCGGCCCTGCTTCTCGGGCGGGCGGCCACTGGGCGGCTGGATCGGCACCTTGAGCCTGACGACGGCGCCCTTCGGCAGCGGCTTGCCTTCCAGGGTCATGCCGAGCTCGGCGGCTTCCAGGCGCTTCAGCTCGTCGCGGATGCGTGCCGCGTCCTCGAACTCCAGGTCGGCGGCGGCGGCCTTCATGCGGGCCTCCAGCTCCTCGATGATCTGGCGGATCGGCTTGTCGACCAGGTCGCCTTCCTCGGAGCCGGTGTCGACGGTGACGTGGTCGCCGCGCTCGTAGACGCTGGACAGGATGTCGCCGATGTTCTTCTTCACGCTTTCCGGGGTGATGCCGTGCTTGGTGTTGTACTCCACCTGCCGCGCGCGTCGGCGCTCGGTCTCGCCGAGCGCATATTCCAGGCTGGCGGTGATACGGTCGGCGTACAGCAGCACCCGGCCGTCGATGTTGCGGGCCGCCCGGCCGATGGTCTGGACCAGCGAGGTCTTGGAGCGCAGATAGCCCTCCTTGTCGGCGTCGAGGATGCAGACCAGCGCGCATTCCGGGATGTCCAGGCCCTCGCGCAGCAGGTTGATGCCGATCAGCACGTCGAAGATCCCCAGCCGCAGGTCGCGGATGATCTCGATGCGCTCCAGGGTCTCGACGTCGGAGTGGATGTAGCGGACCTTGATGCCGGCCTCGTTCATGTACTCGGTCAGCGCTTCGGCCATCTTCTTGGTCAGCACCGTGATCAGCACCCGGTGGCCGCGGGCGGCGGCGTCCTGGCACTCGGCGATGACGTCGTCGACCTGGTTCTTGGTCGGCCGGATTTCGCACACCGGGTCGATCAGCCCGGTCGGGCGGACCAGCTGCTCGACGAACACGCCGCCGGTGCGCTCCATCTCCCACGGACCCGGGGTCGCCGACACGAACACGGTCTGCGGCCGCATGTCCTCCCACTCCTCGAATTTGAGCGGGCGGTTGTCCAGGCAGGAGGGCAGCCGGAAGCCGTACTCCGACAGTGTGTACTTGCGGGCGTAGTCGCCCTTGTACATGCCGCCGATCTGCGGAACCGTGACGTGGCTCTCGTCGACGATCAGCATGGCGTTCTGCGGCAGGTACTCGAACAGCGTCGGCGGCGGCTCGCCCGGCGCCCGGCCCGAGAGGTAGCGCGAGTAGTTCTCGATGCCGGCGCAGGAACTGGTCGCCTCCATCATCTCCAGGTCGAAGGTGGTGCGCTGCTCCAGGCGCTGCGCCTCCAGCAGCTTGCCGGCGCGATTCATCTCGTCCAGGCGCTGCTTCAGCTCCTCCTTGATGAGCCGGGCGGCCTGCTGCAGCGTCGGCTTCGGGGTGACGTAGTGCGAGTTCGCGAACACCCGGACCTGCTCCAGGCTGCCGGTCTTCTCGCCGGTCAGCGGATCGAATTCGTGGATCGCCTCCAGTTCGTCGCCGAACAGCGACAGCCGCCAGGCGCGATCCTCCAAGTGGGCCGGGAAGATCTCCAGGCTGTCGCCGCGCACCCGGAAGGTGCCGCGGTGGAAGCTGGCGTCGTTGCGCTTGTACTGCAACTCGACCAGCCGGCGCATGACCTGGGTGCGATCAACCGTCGCCCCGACCTTCAGGGTCACGATCATCTTGCCGTAGGTCTCGACCGCGCCGATGCCGTAGATGCACGACACCGAGGCGACGATGATGACGTCGTCGCGCTCCAGCAGCGACCGCGTCGCCGAGTGCCGCATCCGGTCGATCTGCTCGTTCACCGAGGCTTCCTTCTCGACGAAGGTGTCGGTGCGCGGCACATAGGCCTCGGGCTGATAGTAGTCGTAATAGGAGACGAAATACTCCACCGCGTTGTGCGGGAAGAAGCTCTTCATCTCGCCGTAGAGCTGGGCGGCCAGGGTCTTGTTCGGCGCCAGGATCAGGGTCGGGCGCTTGATCGCCTGGATGACGTGGGCGATCGTGAAGGTCTTGCCCGAGCCGGTGACGCCGAGCAGTACCTGGTCGAGCTCCTGCGCCCGGATGCCGGCGATCAGCGCCTCGATGGCCTGCGGCTGGTCGCCGGCCGGCGCGAATTCGGACACCACCTGGAACGGCACGCCGGCGTCCTGGCGTGCGACGTCGGACTTGAGGTCGGGGGCGACCGCGCCGTGCAGCGCCGGCCGGTCGCGCTCGGCGATCTGGGTGCTCATGGCCAGGAACATAGTGCGAACGGAGCCGCGGCGGAAGTCCCCATGTCGAGGTCTACGGCCGAGGTTTCCCGCCGGGGTATCCGGACAATATCAGGGCCGGTGCTCAAGGGCCCGGGACAGCGCATCGAGAAGTCCGTCTTCGGTGTAGGGCTTTTCCAGCACCCGGACTCCGCCGCCGCGATCCGCGAGCTTGCCGTATCCGGTGGCCAGGATGTAGGGGATCTCGAGCGCGTCCAGAAGGTCGGCGATGGCGTCGCTGCGCTCGCCGGCGAGGTTGATGTCCAGCACCGCGGCGTCGAACTGCTCGGTCTTCGCGAGTTGCATGCCGCTGGCCAGCCTCGCGGCCGGCCCGACCACCTCGGCGCCGAGGTCCCGCAGCATGTCCGCCACGGTTTCCGCGACAATGAACTCATCCTCGACCAGGAGAATCCGTCGGCCGGTCAGAGCGTTCATCGGAATACTCCTGCGGGGCCGGAAGCGGGGCGTCGATCGTGCAGACCAGCCCCTCCGGCCTGAAATCGATGGTCACCTCTCCCTCGAGGTCCTGGGCCAGCGCCTGCTCGATGAAGCGCGTCCCGAAACCGCGCCCGGTCGGCGGCTGAACCATGGGGCCGCCGGTCTCCCGCCAAACCAGGTGCAACCGCGGGTTCGCGTCGCCGACGATTGTCCACTCCAATGTCACGCGACCGGACGCCACCGACAGCGCCCCGTATTTGATCGCATTGGTACAGAGTTCGTTGAACGCCATCGTCATGGTCACGGCGACACGGGGCGACAGGTCGACCGGCGAGCCCTCGATGGAGACCTGGTCCGCGCCCGGGCCGGCAGCTCGCAGGACATCGCCTGCAAGGGCGGACAGGGATGCGTTCCGCCAGTCGGATTCCGTGAGCTGGCTGTGGGCGGCCGAGAGCGCGGCGAGCCGCCCCTCGAAGGTCTGCCTGAGCTCCCGCGGAACATCGGGAGTGCCAAAGGTCTGCCGCGCCAGCCCCTGGACGACGGCGAGGGTATTCTTGACCCGATGGTTCAACTCGTCGACCAGCACGGCGCGCTGTTCTTCCGAGCGCTTGCGCCGGTCGATGTCGAGCACCGACCCGATGTAGCCCAGGAATTCGCCGTCCTCGCCGAACCGGGGAGATGCCGAGTCGATGGTCCACAAATACTCTCCGTCGTGGCGGCGCAGACGATATTCCAGGCGAAAGGCGCTGGCACTCCCGTTGGCGGCGGCGAAGATCGTCTCGGCCGCCTCGCGGTCGCCGGGATGGACCGCGTCGAGCCGGTTGAGGCCAAGGCCGGTTTCCGGCCTCTGCCCGGTGAAGTCGTACCAGCTCCGGCTGAGGAAGCTGCAGCGCCCGTCCGGTTCGGTGGCCCACACCATCATCGGCGCATTGTCCGCAAGCGTGCGGAACCGGGCTTCGCTCTCCCGCAAAGCCGATGCCACCTCGCGCCGGATGCGCCGGGCGTTCACCTGCGCGTCGATCCGCGCCACCAGTTCGCGGGCAGAGAACGGCTTGACGACATAGTCGTCGGCGCCGGCACGCAGCGCCTCCACCTTGGCTTCCTCGCCGGCACGCGCCGACAGCAGGACAACTGGAACCTCCCGGGTACGTCCGTCGGCGCGCAGCCGATGCAACAGCTCGATCCCGTCCAGCTTCGGCAGCATGACGTCCGAGAGCACAAGCTCGGGCGGGTCGGCCAGCGCGGCGGTCAGGGCGGCCTCGCCGTCGCCGACCGCTTCGACCCGGAAGCGACCGTCCAGGAGACGCCGGACGTAGTCGCGCATGTCCGCGTTGTCGTCGACCCACAGGATACGCGCTGGCTGGATGCCGTCGCCGCCAGCGTCCCGGATCGTCGGCTCCGGTGTCACGCTGTGGCCGGCCCCGGAAAGCGGTGGTGGATTGTCCATGGTACCGTCCGCGAGCGTCGCCCATTGCATTGCTTCGCCGACGAAGGCCTCGGCCTGCACCGACGGTCCGGCCGGTGGCGAGCCTATACGGTCGGCCGCCAGATGATCGCTCCCCAACGGTATCCAGACGGTGAAGGTGGTTCCCCGGCCCACCGTGCTCTCGACCCGGATTCCGCCGCCGTGCATCCGGACCAGTTCCTGGACGAGCGCGAGGCCGATCCCGGTTCCCTCGTGACTGCGCCCGCCCGCACCCTCGATGCGACTGAACCGGTCGAACACCTTGGGAATGTCGGCCTCGGCGATACCTATGCCGGTATCCGTGACCTGCAGTTCGGCGGTCCCGGCGGCTGCGCGCAGGGTCACTGTGATCTGACCGCCGAGGGTGAACTTGAAGGCGTTGGACACGAGGTTCAGGACGATCTTTTCCCACAGATCGAGATCCACATATGCCGGCTCGGGCAGGGGCGGGCAGTTCACCACCAGGGCCAGGCCGGCCCGATCGCAAGCGGACTGGAAGTTGCTGGCCAGTTCGGCAGTGAAGGCGCCGAGGTCGGTCGCCGTATAGTTCGCCTGCGCACGTCCCGCCTCGATGCGGGAGAACTCCAGAAGCGCATTGACCATCTTGAGGAGCCGCAGTGAATTGCGGTGCGCGACAGTGAGCCGTCGCCGATCGTCGTCGGGAAGCCCGCTGCCGGCCAGGGTATCCTCGATCGGTGCCAGGATCAGCGTCAGCGGGGTGCGGAACTCATGGCTGACGTTGGCGAAGAAGGCGGTCTTGGCACGGTCGATCTCGGCGAGCGCTTCCGCGCGACGATGCTCGTCCTCGAAGGCGCGGGCATTGGCCGCGGCGCTCGCGATGCTGCTGGCGACCAGGCCGAGGAAGGCCTGATAGTCATCGTCCAGCGCGCGTCGGGGATTGATCCCGACGACCAGGACGCCGGTGGCTTCCGGATGGCCGCGGTCGGCGAGCGGCAGGACCAAGGCCTTCTCGACCGGGTCGCCCCACACCGATTTCGGGGTGTCCCCGAGCCGGCGAGGCAGGTCCACCTCCATTGTGGCTTGTTCGGTCGTGGCGTCGGCTGGCCAGACCGCGAGCGCGTCGTTCAGCACCCGCGATCCGAAACAGGAGTCCGGATCGACGTTCGCCGACCCGGCAGCCGCCAGGCCTTCCGGCTGGCGCCGGTACAGCAGCGCGAACGGAATGTCCTCCGCATAGGCCCCGAGGACCTGCAGGCAGCGGTCGTGGGCGTGCTCTACCGTCTTGGCCGCCGAACCGACCGCCGCCAGTTCGTGCAGACATCGCAGTCTACGTTCGCTGAGAATCCGCAGGGTCGACTCGTTGCAGGCGCAGAACATGCCGCCGATCCTGCCGCTCTCGCCGCGAATCGGACTGTAGGAGAATGTGAAGTAGGTCTCTTCGAGATAGCCGCTGCGTTCCATGAACAGGCGGAGGTCGTCCGACCACGTCGCCTCGCCGGCCAGTGCGCGCTCCACCAGCGGCGCGATGTCGGTCCAGATCTCGGCCCAGACCTGGGCGAAGGGCTGGCCGAGTGCATTCGGATGCTTGGCGCCGAAGATCGGCCGGTAGCCGTCGTTGTACAGAAATGCGAGCTCCGGCCCCCAGGCGATGAACATCGGGTAGCGGGAATTAAGAAGGATGCTGACGGCGGTTCGCAACGATTGCGGCCACGCTTCGACCGGCCCGAGCGGCGTGCCGCTCCAGTCGAGGGATCTCATCAACGCGCCGATCTCTCCGCCACCGGCGAGGAATTCCGAACCGGTCGGCTTGCCGGCCCGCTCCACCGTGCTTGTGCGGGTCAACCTGCTATCTCCCAGACACCATCCTCCTGTTCAACGGCATTCCCGGCTGCTGGTTCCGCCGAATTGCCCGATACCGGGCCGCGGGCCTATTCGTAGTGTCGCAGTACCAGGTCGAGCAAGGCGCGCTGCTGGTCGCCGGTGGCGTCGCCGGGACGGAACCGCAGGTGCAGCCGGTCACCTTCGCCGGCGACCACCTCCGCCTCGATCCAGCCGACCGGCGGGACCGCAACCTTCAGGACCGTACCGGCCGGTAGCCGCTCGTCGGTGACCAACCCGACACCGCCGACCGAAATGTCGACGATCGCGGCGTCGACTTCGCGGCCGTCGACCAGCAGGGCGGTACCGATTGCCTCGGAAACCCGCATATGGGCCCGGCGCGCGCCAGGACGCGGGGTGTCGATCGTCAGGCGCACCATGCCGATCTCGTGCGCCGCCGCGGCCAGCGAGTCGACGATGGCCTGGTCGTCGATCCGGTCGAGGATTCCGCGCAGGCTTTCCTGCACCCGGGCCAGCCGCTCGGACAGCGACTGTTCGGCATCGACGACGTCGCTCATGCGAACCTCCAGGCGGTTGACGTCCCTTCTTCTCAGATCTTCGCGAACTTTGCGAGGGATTCGCGGAAATCCGACCGTTGGCGATGGTGCTAGTGGCGATGTCGGCGGTCGGGGGACGCATCGCTTTCTGTCGTTGCCCCTGGGGTATGCACACGATCCGGAGCGGCGGGTGGTTTCCGGAGCCGGGCGCTTTCGCGCCCCCTCCGGAATGACGAAGACGATGGAGAAAATGACGGGGATGTCGGGGAATTCGCGGGTTCGGCCTGTTCCATCCGCCTCCCTTTCGTCATCCCGGACCGGCGCGCCGCAGGCGCGACGGAGCTGGGACCCACGATGCGGCGGGCATTGCCAAACGCCCGATGTGCGTTTGCTTTCGAGAGGGATGCACGTCCAAGTCGGTACGATGGGCCATACCCGGGACTCGCCGACGACGGTCTGCACCACTGCGAGCGCGTCGACCGCCCCGGGATTCGCGACACGGGATTCGCGACACGGGTTTCGCGATCCGGGTTTTGCGGCGACCGCGAGCCGGTCTATAGCTCCGGCGGAAATGAACTCATCGACGCAAGGACATCTCATGATCCTCCCCGACGGTTACATCGACGTGCCGGCCGGCAAGCAGGCGGCGGTGGTGACGTCGCTGCAGATGACGGCCCGGCCCGAGCCCCGGCCCGAGGCCCCGGCCGACCGCTGGTCGCTGCGTCGGGTCGGCCGCCCGGACCTCGACTGGTACCGCGGCCTGTACCGCCGGGTCGGCCAGGACTGGCTGTGGTTCTCGCGGGCGTCGATGCCGGACGGGACGCTCGCCGCCATCCTGCACTCGCCGGCGGTGGAGGTGTATGCCTTCGAGATCGACGGGCAACCGGAGGGCCTGCTGGAGCTCGACTTCCGCGAGCCGGGAGAATGCGAGCTGGCGTTCTTCGGGTTGACCGGGATGGCGCAGGGAACCGGCGCCGGGCGCTGGCTGATGAACCGCACCATCGAGTCCGCCTGGTCGCATCCGATCAGCCGGTTCTGGGTGCATACCTGCACCTTCGATCACCCGGCCGCGCTGGCCTTCTACAGGCGCTCGGGGTTCGTGCCCTTCCGCCAGCAGATCGAGATCGCCGACGACCCGCGGCTGACCGGCGCGCTGCCCAGGAACGCAGCGCCGCAGGTGCCGATCATCGATCCGTCCTGAGGCGGGAAGCTTGAGGTAGCCTGAGGCGGGGGCGCGGCGTCAACCGGCGCGTATGCGGCCGAGGAAGTCCTGGACCTCGCGGCTCAGCGTGTCGGCGGCACCGGAAAGCTCGCCGCACATCGACAGCACCGCCGCCGCGCTCTCGCCGGTACGCTCCGACGCGCTCGACACCTCGACGATCGCGTTCGACACCATGCTGCTGCCGGCCGCCGCCTCCTGGGTATTGCGGGCGATCTCGTTGGTCGTCGCGCTCTGCTCCTCGACGGCCGCCGCCACGGCGCCGTTCATCTGGTCGAGTTCACCGACCGCCTCGCCGATCGTCTGGATCGCGGTCACCGCGTCGCGGCTGCTCTCCTGGATGTCCTCGATCTGGGTGCGGATGTCCTCGGTGGCCTTCGCGGTCTGGCTGGCGAGATTCTTGACCTCCGAGGCCACCACCGCGAAGCCCTTGCCGGCCTCGCCGGCACGGGCCGCCTCGATGGTGGCGTTCAGGGCCAGCAGGTTGGTCTGCTCGGCGATGTCCTGAATCAGGGTGATGACATCGCCGATGCGGGTCGCGGTCTCGGCCAGGGCCTGGATACGGGCGTCGCCGCGCCGGGCCTCTTCGCTGGCCCGCCGGGCCATCTCGGCGGCGCGTGCCACCTGGCTGCCGATCTCGGTGACCGACGCGGCGAGTTCCTCGGCTGCGGCCGATACCGCCTGGACGTTGGCGCTCGCCTCCTCGGACGAACTGGCCACGCTCGTGGCCTGCTGGCGCGCCAGTTCCGACGTCTCGGCCATGGTTTCGGCGCGCTCGCGTACATCGCCCACGAACCCGGACAGGCTCTGCACGACCCCGCCGACCGAGCGCTCGAAGCTGCCGGCCAACTCCTCCATGATGCGCTGCTTCTCCTCGGCGGCATGCCGGTCGGCTTCGACCTTTTCCGCCTCCAGGCGGCGCATGCGCTCGGCGTTCTCCTTGAACACCTGCACGGCCTTGGCCATCTCGGCGATCTCGTCCTTGCGGTCGCGTCCCGGCACTTCGACATCGAGGTCGTCGGCGGCCAGGCGATCCATGGCGCCGGTCATCGAGCGGATCGGGCCGGTGATGCCGCGCACCAGCGCGAAGGCCACCAGCACCGCCAGGACAACCGCGCCAACGGTGCTGATCCCGATCACCGTGCGGGCGAGATTGCCGTCGGAATCGCGGGTCGAGTCGAAGGCCGCCACGGACGTCGCGACAGTGGCATTCACCTCCTGGGCGGCGGTCATGGCCGAGGCCGATGCCGCCTGTTGGGCGAGTGCCGTGACCATGGTCTCGAAAGAGGCCCGGTAGGTGGCGATCTCGTTCTTCGCGGTCGCGAGTGCGGCCTTGGTCGCCTTTCCAGTGGCCTCGGCGGTCAGTTTATCGGCCTCAACCTCCAGGGTGTCGATCTCGGTGCGCGTGCGTGCCACCGCCTCTGCGTCGCCGCCGGTGCGCGCCACCTCGTCCCGGGCCAGCGAGACGCGCTGCACGCCGACCACCATCCCGAGCGCGCCGGTCATGGCCGCGACCGCCTTCTCGACGGCCTCGGTCGAGGCGTCGGCGGTGACTCGCGCCTGCTCGTAGCTGTCGATCTCGGCCTTCGCGAGGTCGGAGGCGAGCTTGTTGATCTCGTCCGAGACGGTCCCTAGCGCCGACGCCGCCGTATTGGCGGCCTCCGTATTCGCCTCTGCCTTGCTGAGGGTGTCGAAGGTCTGCCGATACTCGTTGACCGAGGATGCCAGCTTGCTCGCCAGCGCCGCCTGCGGACCGTCGCCAGCCGCCTTCTTGATCTTAAGTGCCGTGAGGAACATGGTTCTGATGGCGCTGTTCGCGCCATCAGCGGCAGCACTGTCGTTCGTGAGACGGAACTTCGCCTGCTCCAGCCCGGCGGTCAGGGTGGCCCGCATGAGCGTCTCGGCGGCCTGGGCGCCGTTGAGCTTATTCTGCTGTTCGGCGAGGGCATCCTTGCCTTCCTGGGCGATCCGGGTGTGGCGGGCCCGCTCCATCTTCTGGATTGCCGAGGCGAAACGCTCGAGCCTTTGCGTCCCGGCAATCATCTCGACGGTCAGGTTGTCGGCTTCGTCGCTGAGGCGGACCAGGTCGGCAAACGCACCCTCGAAGCGATGGATGCCCTCGGACAGCTCGGCCGCGCCGATCCGTTCGGCGATCGCTCCGGCCTCGGCCAGGCTGGCGTCGGCGCTCGCGACCGCACTCTTGTCGCCGGTCGCGCGGAAGCTCGTGGCGTCGACGTTGGCCGCGGCGACGCGTTCGGCGATCGCAGCGATGCGGTCGGCGCCGTCGACCGATCTGGCGTAGCGGTCCAGCCCGAGCCAACCCGCGACGCCCAATATAACCGTCAGGCCGACCATCGCGGTAAATCCAGCGCTGATCCTGGTCCCGATACGCATTGCTTCCCCCCTAACCGGAAACTCATCTCGATCACGGAGATTGAGCGCAGAGGCAGTTAACAAACGATTATAAAATGCAAGATTATGGCGCATAATTTAGAAACGCCACGGATTTTGGAAACGTTTTTTTAAGCATTTTTGCGAAATCCTGTCTGTCGGTTCGCAATGACGATCCTGGCCGGGCGGCCCAGACAAGACACCCGCCTGAAAATAACTGACGAGGAGAGTGAAATGTTCCGAAGCGTTCTTAGGTCTGCATCGATGAGTTTGATCGTTCTCGGTGCCTTAACGACGGCCGCGTTGGCCAATGATTTCGCGCCGCAGATCTCCAAGGAACTGGGCGAGAAGATCAAGCCGTGGCTGAGCGATCCGGCGGTCGTCGAGGCGGTCAAGGCGCAGAACGCCAAGACCGGTTCGCTCAGCGACGCCGATATCGACAAGCTGGACAAGCAGTGGCGTGCGGAGGCCAAGGGTGGCGGTGGGCCGCTGGTCGACGAAGTCTCTGGCAATGCGCTGTCGACCTTCCTCAAGGGCAAGAAGGACGCCTCGAACGGCCTGTACTCCGAGATTTTCGTGATGGACGCCAAGGGCCTGAACGTCGGCACCAGCGACGTCACGTCGGACTACATGCAGGGCGACGAGGGCAAGTGGCAGAAGACCTATCCGGTCGGCCCCGATGCCGTGTTCATCGACGAGGTCGAGTTCGACGACTCGAGCAAGGCGTTCCAGTCGCAGGTCAGCGCCACCGTCGTCGACCCGGCGTCCGGCAAGCCGATCGGCGCCATCACCATCGGCATCAACGTCGAGAAGCTCTGACGCGATCGGCAGCGAGCGGGCCCGCCCGTCGGTCCCGCTCGGCCTTGCCTGTCAACGTCGATGCCGACAGCCCAGAGGCCGGTCGAGAGACCGGCCTTTGACGTTGTCTGGATGACCGGCTGCAGGCAGCATCCGTAGCCTTGCACAGGCACATGGGCGGGCGTAGCTTGCTCGCCGTCTGCAATCCGCCAGCCTACGGGGATCTTCATCATGGGCATACTCGCCGAACGGCTCAGCCGCGTGAAGCCGTCGCCGACCATCGCCGTCACCAACAAGGCCCGCGAGCTCAAGGCCGCCGGCAAGGACGTGATCGGCCTCGGTGCAGGCGAACCGGATTTCGACACGCCGCAGCACATCAAGGACGCCGCCAAGTCGGCGATCGACCGGGGCGAGACCAAGTACACCGCGGTCGGCGGCACGCCCGAGCTGAAGGACGCGATCTGCGCCAAGTTCAAGCGTGACAACAACCTGGACTACAAACCGAACCAGATCGTCGTCGGCACCGGCGGCAAGCAGGTGTTGTACAACGCCTTCATGGCGACGCTGGACCCGGGCGACGAGGTCATCATCCCGGCGCCGTACTGGGTCAGCTATCCGGACATGGCGATCCTGGCCGAGGGTACCCCGGTGTTCGTCGACTGCCCGCAGGAGACCGGCTTCAAGCTGCAGCCGGCCGACCTGGAAAAGGCGATTACGCCGAAGACCAAGTGGCTGGTGATGAACTCGCCGTCCAACCCGACCGGCGCCGGCTATACCCGCGAAGACATGAAGAAGATCACCGACGTCCTCATGCGGCATCCGCATGTCTGGGTGATGACCGACGACATGTACGAGCACCTGGTCTACGACGACTTCGAGTTCTGCACCCCGGCCGAGGTCGAGCCCGGCCTCTACGACCGCACCCTGACGGTCAACGGCGTGTCGAAGGCCTATTGCATGACCGGCTGGCGCATCGGCTTCGCCGCCGGCCCGGCGAACCTGATCAAGGCGATGACCGACATCCAGTCGCAGTCGACCTCGAACCCGTCGTCGATCAGCCAGGCGGCGTCGGTGGCGGCGCTGAACGGCCCGCACGACTTCATCAAGGCCAACAACGAGGTGTTCAAGCAGCGGCGGGACCTGGTGGTGTCGATGCTGAACCAGGCCAACGGCCTGAACTGCCCGACGCCGGACGGCGCCTTCTATGTCTATCCGTCCTGCAAGGGCGTGATCGGCAAGAAGACCCCCGACGGCAAGGTGATCGAGAGCGACAGCGACTTCGTGTCGGCGCTGCTCGAGGACGAGGGCGTGGCGGCGGTGCAGGGAGAGGCGTTCGGCCTGTCGCCGCATTTCCGGATCTCCTACGCCACCGCGACCGAACTGCTTGAAGAGGCGTGCACGCGCATCCAGCGGTTCTGCGGCTCGCTGCGCTGAGCTTTGTCCTGACGACACCCCCGACGGCGCAGGCTGGTCCGGGCGGTGATTTCCGCTAAGTAGTCATGCAGAGGGCGCCGCTGCCTGCGGCGCCCCAACCATTTCCGGCGGGGATGGCAGAATGGCGGCTGCACCCGGAGCCCCGACTATATTTCGCAGGATCGCTGCAGCCCTTCTGCCCGGCGAGATCGACACGGCGGAAGCGACGCGCGCCTACTTCCTGAACGTCGCCAACGGCGCCTGCACCAAGCTGGCGGAACAATTGGCCAGTCCCGGGCTGGTCCTGCCGTGGTTGTTCGGGGCGATCGGCGCGCCGGGAGGGCTGGTGGCGCTGTTGGTTCCGATCAAGCAGGCCGGTTCGCTGCTGCCGCAGCTGGCGGTGGCGGGCACCATCCGGCGGCTGCCGCGGCGCAAACTCGCCTGGGCCGCAGCCGGCGCAACCCAGGCCTTGCTGTTGCTGGCGATGCTGCCCGCGGCATTGCTGTTGCCGCCGGTCGCGGCCGGCTGGTCGTTGGTGCTCCTCCTGCTTCTGTTCAGTGTCGCGAGCGGTTGCGGATCGGTCGCGTTCCAGGACGTCACCGGCAAGACCGTGCCGGGTGGCGCGCGGGGCCGGATGCTGGCCGCCCGCTCTGCCGTCGGTGGCGCGCTGACGCTGGTGGCCGGCGCCGGCATGCGGCTGACCCTCGGCGACGCGGCCGATCTGGCACCGCTGCTGACGCTGGTCGGTGCGGCGGGGGTGTTGTGGGGCGCCGCTGCCGCGCTGTTCGCCGCGATACCCGAGCCGGACAGCGAGGCCGGCGAGGCACGGGACCCGCTGGCCGAGTGGCGGCTCGGCGTTGCGGCCCTCGGGAAGTATCCGGGATTCCGGCGGTTCGTGACGGCGCGGGCCTTGCTGCTGGCGGTCGAAGTCTCGATGCCGTTCTACGCGCTTCATGCCTACAGCCTGCTGGACGGCAGGGCGGCGGATCTCGGTTACTTCGTCCTGGTCGTCGGGTTCGCCGGCGTGGTCGCCAGCCCGTTCTGGGGGCGTCTGGCGGACGGGTCGGCACGCCGGGCGATGATGTTCTCGGCGGGGATCGGGGCGATCGCCGGGCTGCTCGCCCTGGGATTGCCCGTCCTGGTCGACGGCGACTTTCTGGGCTGGGCCTATGGTGGCGTGTTCCTGTTGCTGGGCATCGCGCTCTCCGGGGTCCGGCTCGGTCGCAAGACCTACCTGGTGGACGGCGCACCGGAAGACGAGCGCCCCCTGTTCGCGGCGTTCTCCAACACCTTGGTCGGGTTCGTGGCATTGGTGGCGACCGGGCTGGGAGTGGTCGTCGAAGCCGGCGGCATCGAGGTCGCCATCGCCGTCCTGGCGGGCCTGTGCGGACTCGCCGCCATCGCCTCCGCGGCCGCGCCCGAGGCGGCGCGGATGACCGCCACGGACTGACTGGCCCGGTCGCGGGGCCCGATTCGGCTTGCGCCGGCCGACAAGCCCGGTCGAAGATGATCGTACCGACGCCGGTCGTCCCGGCGTTCCGACGACGAAGGCCCTCGGACCAGGGGCGACCACGGGATCATGCGACCCGGGACGCCCCCGCTCGAACCTCGACGCGGGTGGCGGCACCCGGGCGAACCGAGGGAGCACAACCACATGGCAGGAGAACCGAACGGCGCCACACGCTGCGCCGTGATCGTTGGACCGTACCAGTCCGGCAAGACCAGCCTGTTCGAAGCCCTGCTCGCCGCGTGCGGGACGATCCCGCGCAAAGGTTCGGTCAAGGAGGGCACGACGGTCGGCGACACGGCACCTGAGGCGCGAGCCCGCAACGCGAGCACCGAGCTGGCGCTCGGCTACGGAGAGTTCCTCGGGGATTCCTGGACCTTCATCGACACCCCGGGGAGCATCGAATTCGCTCCCGAGGCGCGCAACGCCTGCATGATCGCCGACCTCGCGATCGTCGTCGTCGACCCGGAGGCCGGCAAGGCGGCGGCCGCCGGTCCGATCCTCAAATTCCTCGACGATCACGACGTCCCGCATGTCGTGATGGTCAACAAGATGGACACCGACAACGAGCGGGTGCGCGACGTCCTGGCGGCATTGCAGGGCTTCTCCACGCGGCCGCTGGTGCTTCGGCAGGTCCCGATCCGCGAGGGCGAGGCGGTGACCGGCTACGTCGACCTGGTCAGCGAGCGCGCCTATCGCTACCGCGACGGCGAGCCGTCGGCGCTGATCGAGCTGCCCGGCGAGGTCGCCGAGCGCGAGGTCGAGGCCCGGGCCGCGATGCTGGAAACCCTGGCCGACTACGACGACGGCCTGCTCGAGCAGCTGCTCGAGGAGATCGACCCGGACAAGAATCAGGTCTATGCGCATCTCACCGAGACCATGCAGGCCGACCTGCTGGTGCCGGTCGTGCTCGGCGCCGCCGAGCGGGACAATGGCGTGCAGCGGCTGCTGAAGCTGATCCGTCACGAAGGGCCGAGCCATACCGCGTCGGTGGCGCGGCGCGGCATCGCGGTCGAGGGCGAGCCGCTGGCCCAGGTGTTCCGCACGGTGCATGCCGCCCATATGGGCAAGCTGTCCTACGTACGGATGTGGCGCGGTACCATCAAGGACGGCGACGTGCTGAACGGCGCCAAGGTCTCCGGCATATACCGCATCCTCGGCGGCAAACTCGACAAGGGGACCGCGGCCTCGGAAGGCGAGGTGGTGGCGTTCGGCCGCATGGATCCGATCCAGACCGGCGACGTACTCACGCCCTCGGGCGGGGTGCCGGAGGCCGGCCTGGCGTGGCCGCCGCCGCCGCAGCCGGTCTACGCCCTGGCCGCCCGGGTGCCGGACCGCAACGACGAGGTCAAGGTATCGGGCGCGCTCGCCAAGCTGTGCGAGGAGGACACCGCGCTGCTGGTCAAGCACGACGCCGAGCTTGGCGAACTCGTGCTGTGGGGGCAGGGGGACACCCACCTCAAGGTGGTTGCCGAACGATTGCGCAACCGCTTCAAGCTGAACGTCGAGACCGGCCGGCCGGCGGTCGCCTACCGCGAGAGCATCCGGCGCTCGACCGAGCAGCACGCCCGCCACAAGAAGCAGTCGGGCGGCCACGGCCAGTACGCCGACATCCGGGTCAAGATCGCGTCGGTGCCGCGCGGAGCCGGCTTCCAGTTCGAGGAGAAGATCGTCGGCGGATCGGTGCCCAAGCAGTACATCCCGGCGGTCGAGGAGGGCTGCCGTGACTACGTCAAGCGCGGGCCTCTCGGCTTTCCGGTGGTCGACATCAAGGTGACCCTGTACGACGGCGGCTTCCACTCGGTCGACAGCTCGGACATGGCGTTCAAGATCGCCGCGCGTCTGGCCCTGTCCGAAGGACTGCCGAATTGCGACCCGGTCCTGCTGGAGCCGATCCACGAGGTCACCATCTCGGTACCGTCCGACGCGACCAGCCGGGTGCACGGTATCCTGTCGAGCCGGCGCGGCCAGATCCTCGGCTTCGACGCCAAGGACGGCTGGCCCGGCTGGGACTCGGTGACCGCCTACCTGCCGGAAGCCGAGATCCACGACCTGATCCTGGAACTGCGGGCGCAGAGCCAGGGCCTGGCTTCCTTCGAGTGGCGGTTCGACCATCTGTCCGAGCTGACCGGGCGGTTGGCCGACCAGGTCGTGCAGCATCGCGAGGAGGTCGACGCCCGCTGAAATCGTTCGGCCGTCGTATTGGAACGGAAGGCTCCCGGACGGCATTGCATGTCCGGGAGCCGGCCGCTCCTCACCCCGAGTTGATTTGGCGTGGGACGCAGAACGGCCTAGCTCGGGAGGGGAAACGCGACGCGAGGAGGTCCGCCATGCTGATCAAGCGCACCCGGGGATGGGAGATCCCCGAGAACCGGGCGACGCCGGAAGGCGTCTGGCTCGACCGGCGCCGGCTGCTGAAGGGGCTTGCCGCCGGGGCCGGGACCATTGCCCTGGCTGGCGGCGGGGCGTCTCCGGTCGAGGCCGCGACCGATCCTTCGGCGGGTATGTACCCGCCGAAGACCAACATGCGCTACCGCGGCGAGCGGTCGATGACGCCGGAGGACCTCGCCACCACCTACAACAACTTCTATGAGTTCGGCAGCCACAAGAACATCTGGCGGGCAGCCCAGGAACTGCCGATCCGGCCCTGGACCGTCACCTTCGACGGGATGGTCGAGAAGCCCGGCTCGGTGGCCATCGACGATCTGCTGACCGCCATGGGACCGCTGGAGCAGCGGGTGTACCGGCATCGCTGCGTCGAGGCGTGGTCGATGACCGTGCCGTGGTCCGGCTTCCCGATGAAGCGGCTGGTCGAGTACGCCAAGCCTCTGGGCTCGGCCAAATACGTGACGATGCAGACCTTCCAGAACCCGGAGATCGCGTCGGGTCAGAAGCAGCACTGGTATCCGTGGCCCTATATCGAAGGCCTGACGATCGCCGAGGCCACCAACGACCTGGCGTTCATGGCGACCGGCATCTTCGGCAAGCCGATGCCGCCGCAGAACGGCGCGCCGATCCGGTTGGTGACACCGTGGAAATACGGATTCAAGTGCATCAAGTCGATCGTGCGCTTCACCTTTTCAGAGGAGCGCCCGGTGTCGTATTGGGAGAAAATCCAGGCCAGCGAGTACGGGTTCTGGGCCAATGTGAATCCGGAAGTCTCGCATCCGCGCTGGTCGCAGGCGACCGAGCAGCCGCTTGGCGAATCCGACCGCATTCCGACCCTGCTGTACAACGGCTACGGCGAGTTCGTCGCCGACCTCTACAAGGGCATGGACGGCGAACGCCTGTTCATGTGACGCGGTTGTCGCTGCCGGCGTGCGCCCCTGGCAGCCATCCGCTAAAGTCCCTGACAACAGATCGCAGGGAGACAGTGGATGGCACGGCTGGCAGGCAAGGTCGCGGTGATTACCGGTGCGGCGTCGGGCATCGGGCGGGCGTCGTCGGCGATGTTCGCGCGCGAGGGCGCGGTCGTGGTGATGGCCGACGTCAAGCGTGAGGCGGGCGACGCGGCGGCCGCCGAGATCGTCGCCGCCGGCGGTCGGGTCGAATTCGTGACGACCGACGTGTCCAAGGAAGAAGACGTCCGGGCGCTGATCGATGGCGCCGTTGCGCGGCACGGCCGGCTCGATGTCCTCTACAACAACGCCGGCGGCGCCACCGGGAAGGACGGCAAGGTCACCGACATGCCGCTCGACGAATTCTGGCGCACCATGTCGGTCGACCTGTTCGGGACCTTCCTCGGCTGCCGGTTCGCGATCCCGCACATGGCTGCCGGCGGCGGCGGGTCGATCATCAACACCACCTCGATCCGGGCGCTGATCGGCACCGCCGGCGCCGACGCCTACTCGGCGGCCAAGGGCGGCGTGCTGACCCTGACCAAGTCGCTGGCCATGCAGTGGCACACCGCGAAGATCCGGGTGAACGCCATCGGCCCGGGCGTGGTCGCGACCGAGCGCGTGAAGGCCATGCTGAAGCCGGACGACCCGCTGGTGGCGAAGTCGCTGATGGGCGTTCTCGAACCGGACGACATCGCCTATATGGCGCTGTACTTGGCATCCGACGAGTCGCGTCGCATCACCGGCGCCATCCTGCCGGCGGAGAGCGGTGCGAGCGCCTTCTGAGCATGCGGCTGCTGGCGATTTCGGACCTCCACCTCGCGGCCGCTCAGAACCGCGAGGCCCTGGAGGCGCTGCCGGCGCATCCTGCGGACTGGCTGATCGTCGCCGGCGATGTCGCCGAGCGGCTGGACCTCGTCGACTGGGCGTTCGGCCTGTTGGCGACGCGGTTCGACCGGGTGCTCTGGGTGCCGGGGAACCACGAACTGTGGACGGTGGCGCGCGAGGGCCCGGACGCGGCCCGCGGCGTCGACCGCTACGACCGGCTGACCGCGATCGCGCGGTCGCACGGCGTGGCGACGCCGGAAGATGGTTTCCCGGAATGGCCGGGGCCGCTGCCGGCCGGGGTGTCGCGGCTGCTGATCGTGCCGCTGTTCCTGCTGTACGACTACAGTTTCCGACCCGGCAGCGTGGCGCTGGCCGACGTCGTGGCCTGGGCCGACGAGGCCCACAATGTGTGCGCCGACGAGTTGCACCTGCTGCCTGATCCGTACAGCAGCCGGCCGGACTGGTGCCGGGCGCGGCTCGACGAGACCCGCCACCGGCTGGCGCGCGAGCTGCCGGCCGATGCCCACACGATCCTGGTGAACCACTGGCCGTTGCGCCGCGACCTGGTGCGGATCCCGCGGGTGCCGCGCTTCACGCCGTGGTGCGGTACCGTCGAGACCGAGGACTGGCACCGCCGATACCGGGCCCACGCGGTCGTGACCGGCCATCTGCACACCCGGCGCACCGACATCGTCGACGGCACCCGCTTCGAGGAGGTGTCGCTGGGATATCCGCGGCAGTGGGACCATTCGCGCAGCTGCGCGGACTACCTTCGGACGATCCTGCCGGGCTAAGCTCCCGGGCGAACAGGAGGAAACCCATGAAGATGCGTGCCGCGGTCCTGAGGACCATCGCCCCCGACCGGCCCTATGCGACCAGCCAGCCGATCGTGATCGAGGAGGTCGAGCTGCAGGGACCGCAGGCCGGCGAGGTGCTGGTCGAGATTGCCGGCGCCGGGCTGTGCCACTCCGACCTGTCGGTGATCGACGGATCGCGTCCGCGTCCGCTGCCGGTGGCGCTCGGCCACGAGGGCGCCGGCACCGTGGTCGAGGTCGGGGTCGGGGTCCGCGACATCGCCGTCGGCGATCCTGTGGTGTTCCAGTTCTCCGCCAGCTGCGGGCGCTGCGAGCGCTGCCTGGAGGGCCGGCCGCAGATCTGCATCGCGCATGGTGCGGCCCGCGCCAAGGGCGAGCTGATGGGCGGCGGCAAGCGGCTGCGCGATGCCCGGGGCGAGCCGATCAACCACCAGTCCGGCGTCTCCTGCTTTGCCGAATACGCGGTGGTCGACCGCGGCTCGGTGGTGCGGGTCGACAAGGACGTGCCGCTGGCGATGGCGGCGGTGTTCGGCTGCGCGGTCATGACCGGGGTCGGGGCGGTACTCAACACCGCCAACATCCGGCCGGGGCAGAAGGTGGCGATCATCGGGCTCGGCGGTGTCGGGCTGTCCGGGCTGCTGGGTGCCAGGATGGCCGGACCGTCGGTGCTGATCGCGGTCGACGTGAACCCGGCCAAGCTCGGGCTCGCCCGCCAGCTCGGCGCCGACCATGCGATCGACGCCCGTGAGCCCGACCATCTCCAGCAGATCCGCGACCTGACCGGCGGCGGCGTCGACGTGGCGGTCGAACTGGCCGGCAGCATCAAGGCCTTGGAGACCGGCTACGGCATCCTGCGCACCGGCGGCACCCTGGTGACCGCCGGCCTGTCGCCGGCTGGCGCGGCATTTCCGATCCACGCGGCCGACCTGGTCACCCGCGAGATCTCGGTGAAGGGCAGCTACATGGGATCCTGCGTGCCGGTCCGCGACATCCCGCGGTTCATCGAGGCCTATCGCCAGGGAAAGCTGCCGATCGACCGGCTGATCGGCGAGCATATCGGCTTCGACGCCATGAACCGCGGCTTCGACCGGCTGGCCGACGGCGAGGTGGTGCGGCAGATCCTGGTGCCGCACGGATAGAGCGGATAAGGCCATCGAGGGGCCTCCCGCGACGACCGGCGTTCACTTCGGGTTGCGGGCCGCCGTCGCCTCGACCACCGCCGAGAGATCGCCATAGGCCTCGAAGATGCTTTCGGAGTCGCGGTAGTCACGGGCCGCCACCACGCTCAGCACCTTGCCGGTGACCAGGATCGACTGGTGCAGCATCAGCCGGGGGGTCGGCTTGCCCTTGCCCGCGACGCTCAGGATGGTTGCCAGCACCGGGCCGTAGCGGTCGCGGTGCACGATGCCGATTTCCTGCTTGCCGCCCGCCGGCAGGGTCGGCCAGACCCGTTGGATGTCGGCGTCGAGTCGGCTGATATCGGCGCGGTAGTCGACGGCGCCGCGGTCGGCGAGAGCCTGTCCGATGGCCTGGGCCAGCACCGGTTGGTCGAACGCGAACACCGGTTCGAGATGGGCCTCGGCGATCATGACGTAGCCGAAACGCGGCAGGGTCGGCGGATTGCCGGTTCGCCAGCCGGTTATCGCGTCGCAGCCGCCGAATGCGAGCAGGGGAATGAACGCGGTGCCGGTAGCGATCGACAACTGGTCGATCAGGCCCTGGTCGGCCGGTTGCTCGGTATCGAAGAAGCAATCGCCATCGGCCAGGGCAACCGTCAACTCGTGGCCGCCGATCGCGACGATCCGCTGTTCTCGCGCTTCGGCCGGCATCGGGCCCAGGATCGCGAACGCACAGCCTGCGGCCAGGACGCCGAGCATCAGCCGGCTACGGTGTCGCACCGGTCCCGCCCTACTCGCCGGTCGATTCGGCCACGATGCAGGAGAACATCGGCCGTAACGGCTCGGCCGACAGGTTCTGCTGATGATTCAGGATGAATGCGAGATCCACGGCCTTGGACGCCTCGACCTGCAGGCTCGCGGCCTGCTCGAAGCAAGCCTTGGCGGTGGTGAAGGTCACCCCGCTCTCGATCACCTGATTGCCGATGATCGTCACCAGCATCCATATCAGCTTCATGTCCCGGCTCCTGAAATCGGAGATCGCCATACTAGCAGGGCCGGCAAGCGCTTACATCGGGCAGTACGCGTCCCTTGTCGGTTCTCGGACGACCGTTGCATGGCGGCATCGGTGGGTGAGCATCGGTGGTCGTCAGCACGACAGCCAATGACGCATCGGGGTGTCGTTCGGGGCGTCGGGCATGGCAGGGTTGTCCGATCACACAGGGAGGCTGATCGAGTGCAGGGACGAGCCGACACAATGGCGTGGCGTCGCGAAACCCGGCGACGGCTGATCGAGGCCCGGCTGGCCCTGCCGGTCGCGGAACGGGAGCGGCGCGCAGCACTGGCGGTTGCCGCGCTCACGGAGGCGGCCGAGTTGGAACGCTTTGCGGTCATCGGCCTCTATTGGCCGTTCCGGGGCGAAATCGATCTTCGTCCCCTGGCGCGCCGGCTGATCGGCGCCGGCACCCGGATCGGCCTGCCGGTGGTGGTCGCCAAGGATGCGCCGGTCGAGTTTCGCGAATGGTTCCCCGATGCGGCGATGACGCGCGGAGTCTGGAACATTCCGATTCCGGACGGGACCGCGGTCGTCCATCCGGCCTGCCTGATCGTCCCGCTGGTCGGCTTCGACGCAGACGGCTTCCGGCTCGGCTATGGCGGCGGTTACTACGACCGCACGCTGGCGGCCCGACGTCCACATCCATGGGCGATCGGACTCGGCTTCGATCTCGGCCGGCTCGAGACCATCCATCCGCTCGACCATGACATCGCCATGGACGGGATCGTCACCGAGAGCGGCGCGGTGCGGCACGACCGGGCCCTGCTCGGGGCCGACCGTGATGGAGCCGGGGAGCCGGCGGAGGGCTTCGCTTCGCCTGCCTGTCTGCTGGCGGAGTTCGAGGCCCAGGACCCGGGGCCGTGGCGGTGACCGGGAGTGTCAAATGTCGAAACCCGGGGTGTCGCCGCTCTGGTCGATCGGCTGGTGGAAATGTTCGGCCCAGCCGATCAGTCGGGTCACGGTATCGCGCGCTCCCGGGGCGGCCATCGGGCACACTACGGTCTCGTACCAGGACCTGAGGCCGACCCGCGTCCGATAGGCGATGCGCTGGAACCGCGGGGCCTTGTCGGCGGCCACCGATGCATAGAGCGCCGCGAGCTGGCTCTGGGTGCCCTGGCTGCCGATCTCCGAGAGTCGAAGCCCGGTGTTGTCGCGGGGGGTGTGCGCGACGATATCGGTGCCGACCAGGCGGTAGCGGAAGTCGGTGCCGCGGTCCAGGACGTCGACCAGGAAGGTATAGGGCAGCAGCGCCCGCATTGCTGCCGGATCCAAGGTCTGAGGCGCAGGAATCGATCCGTCCGCGGACAGGCCACGCCAGTGAGCCAGACCGTTCCGGCAGATCTGCGAAAACAGGTCCTCTGGCCGACCGACGGCAAGCGAAACCGCCCGGATCACCATCTGGCCCGCCCGAAGTCGACGGTCGGTGTTCAGTCCGCGATTGAGCAAGGCGCCCTCTTTCGTCGCACGGTCCCACCTCATAGAGCGGCGTATCAGACCGAAGGTTCGCTGCGCAGTCCAGGGCTTCATGTCGCGCCGCATCCGGTGCGTCCGTCATGTTGGCGAGCAGGCCGAGCATGACCAGCGTCTGGCGCGTCCGGTTCGGGAGCGCTCCAGGGTCGGGCAGGCCGGCCTCGAGGAGTTCCGCAAGGATCGCGCGGCGCTCGGCAGCCCGGGCAAGCCCGGTGCCGGAAAGAAAAATGCCCAGGAACCGGAGTTCCTGGGCAAGTTGAACAGGGAGGTTTCACGTCTGGGAGACGTAGGACCCCGGAGGGCCCTGCTCTGAGCGGGGGGCTCAGAGGAGATGTTGCAACGCAACAACTACACAATATGAGAAATAGGTTGCGGAAGCCTTAACGACCATTCGTAAAACAACAGTTCCGCTATGCGCTCAGTGCATGGCTGGCGATGCTGAATCGTTCATGCACGCGGGGCTCCGCAGGCGCTCAGAACTGCGACTTCGCGACTTCCTGGATCAGGAAGTCGCGCAGCACAGTGATGCGCTTGGAATGCCGCAGTTCCTCCGGATACACGAAATAGGCCGGGACCTGCGGTCCTTCCAGGTCCGGCACCACGCGGATCAGGCTGACGTCCTCGCGTGCCATGTAGTCGGGCAGGGCGGCGATACCGATGCCGGTCTGCACCGCGCGGTACATGGCGAAGTAGTTGTTCACCCGCAGCACCGAGCTCGGCCGGCCGCGCGGACCGGAGGCGACATCCAGCAGCCAGTTCACGTTCGGGAATGGCGGATGCGCGGTCTCGCCGTAGATAACCAGGCGATGGTCGGCCAGGTCGGCGGGGGTCCGCGGCACGCCGGCCGACTTCAGGTAGGACGGTGCCGCGTACAGGTGGAACTTTATGGTCTTGAGGTGGCGCTGAATCAGGTCTGGCTGGCGTGGCGGCGTCAATCGCAGCGCCACGTCGGCCTGCCGCATCGACAAGTCGAGTTCGCTGTCGTTCAGGATCAGCGTGAGGCTGATTTCGGGGTACAGTTCCAGGAAAGCACCGATCCGCGGCGTCAGCCAGTTCGAGCCGAGTGCCACGGTCGTGGTCAGCCGCAGCGGGCCCTTCGGGCGGTCCTTGCCCTCGGACAGGATCGCCTCGGTGGTCGCCAGCTTGGCGAACACGTCGCGGGCCGTCTGGAACAGAATCTCGCCCTGCTCGGTCAGGATCAGGCCGCGGGCGTGCCGATGGAACAGCGGTACCCGCAGGCTCTCCTCGAGATGGCTGATCTGGCGGCTGACCGCCGACTGGCTGAGATTCAGCGTGTCACCGGCATGGGTGAAGCTACCGGCCTCGGCGACCGCATGAAAGACGCGCAGCTTGTCCCAGTCCATGACCCGCCCGTCGACACTGCCGCGGTCGCGACCGCGCGCCTCTATCTCTACACGAGACCGGGCGCCGGGTTAACCCCTTCGTCCACCAATCCGATTCGCGGCACCCCGCGCAGCCGGGGCGGTTACTCCGCGGCGGCGGCCTGGCTGGCGTCCTCGAGCTCAGAGAGATAGCGCTCGGCTTCGAGGGCGGCCATGCAGCCCATGCCGGCGGCGGTGACCGCCTGACGGAACACCTTGTCGACGCAGTCGCCGGCGGCGAACACCCCCGGCACCGTGGTGCGGGTCGACCCCTGCTCGGCGATCAGGTAGCCCTCCTCGTCGACCGGCAGATGGCCGCGGAACGGCTTGGTGGCCGGATCGTGGCCGATCGCCACGAACAGGCCCTCGGCTGGAATCACGGTGGTGTCGCCGGTATTTGCGTTCTTGATTCGCACGGCATCGACGCCGGCGAACGGACCGTCGCCGCCCTGCACCTCGTCGACCACATGGTCCCAGATCACCCGGACCTTGGGATTCCGGAACAGTCGGTCCTGCATGATCTTCTCGGCCCGCAGCGTGTCGCGGCGATGCACCAGGGTCACCGAGCTGCAGATGTTGGCGAGGTACAGCGCCTCCTCGACGGCGGTATTGCCGCCGCCGACCACCACGACGTCCTTGTTGCGGTAGAAGAAGCCGTCGCAGGTGGCGCAGGCCGACACGCCGCGGCCGTTGAAGTGGCGCTCGCTCGGCAGCCCCAGCCAGCGTGCCTGGGCGCCGGTCGCCACGATCACCGAGTCGGCCAGGTAGATGTCGCCGCCGTCGCCGACGCAGCGCAGTGGCCGGGTCGAGAAGTCGACCTCGACGATCACGTCGTTGACGATGGTGGTGCCGACATGCTCGGCCTGCTTCTGCATCTGCTCCATGAGCCACGGGCCCTGAATCACGTCGGCGAAGCCCGGATAGTTCTCGACCTCGGAAGTGATGGTCATCTGACCGCCCGGCTGCAGTCCGGCGACGAGCATCGGCGAGAGATTGGCGCGCGCGGTGTAGATGCCGGCGGTAAGGCCGGCGGCACCCGCCCCGACGATGAGAACCTTCACGCGATGCTCTGCCATCGACCCCTCCGTCCGTGGAACCAGCCCAACATAGTGAGGCCGCCGGGCGGTCTCAACCGAGGCGGCGTGGCAAGACTGTGATGTCCAAAGGGCGCCGAGTCGCGGTGTCCGACCGAACCGGAGGCGAATGCCGCGGTCCGTGCGACTCCGAGCGGGCGCTCAGAACCCGAACATGTGGTCCAGCGAAAACGCCACGCCGTCGCGGATCAGGCCGTGATAGCCGAACAGCCGGCAGGTGGTGTCGCGGATCAGCACGTAGCCGCCGCCGGCGGCCTGCGCGAGATCGGCGGCGTCGAACATCTCGGTCGCCCGCCACAGCCTGGATCCGCCACAGGCGATGGTCAGCGGCGCGCGGGCGATCTCGGCGCCGTCGGCCGCCGTCAGGACCAGTTCGGTCTCCGACGCCGGGTGCCAGGGCGTGGAGGCCGGATAGATCAGGTGACAGAGCGTGTCGACGCCCTGCAGGTCGTGGCCGAGCCGCAGGAACAGCCGGGTCGACAGCCCCGGAGGCGGCCCGCCATAGCTCTGCGGCTCGCCCCGGAAGGTCAGCACGCCGTTGAACACATGGGCGCCGAAGCTGGTGTCGGCGATGTGGCCGGTCTCGCGGTCCTCGTAGCGGAACAGGCCGTGCAGCCAGCCGTCGGGCGCGTCGTCGGCGCCGGCGTCGAAGTCGTAGATCAGCTCCAGATGGCCGTAGCCGGATGCCAGTTCGGCGCCGTCAAGCAACTCGCCGGCCTCGACCGCGACGCTGTCCGATCGGGACAGGACGCCGAAGCGATGGCGGGCCGCCTCGGTGCCGTTGGCGTCGTAGAACACGGCCTGGATCGGCAGGCGGTCCTGGGCGGTCGACATCGGCGTCGGCAGCGCGAACGACCGATAGCGGTCGAGCGGCAGGATCGGGGCCGGCAGGATCCAGCCCTTGCCCAGGTACTTCGATGCGTCGGCGATCCGCGGGTCGGGCTTCAGGTCGACCCGCTCGACGTTGACATGGGCGATGCGGTTGCGGCGGTTGCCGGCGCGGATCTCATAGCGCGGCCGCACCACGTGCTTGCCTGCCTGCAGCTCGAACTGGGCCGGCCAGCGCTGGTCCGGGAACAGGTCGGCCGGGTCGAGCGCCCGGCAGCCGAAGCCGGGGATCGCCTCGGCGAAGGTCCGGATGTCGTCGCGGCCCATGAGGTTGAGGCCGATGGCGCCGGCCGGGACCGGGTTCGGATGGGCGTTCTGCAGCCACAGGGTCACCCGCTCGCCGTCCTTCGGGGCGGGCAGGCCGGCGTAGAGGTCGGCCGGCCAGGCATTGGCGTCATGGGTGCATGACAACTCGTCCTCGCCGTCGCCATAGGTGTCGACGGCGTATTTGACGACGTCGTGGCCGCGGGCGCCGATGGCGTGGATGAACAGGGTGCCGGCGAAGTCGCCGAGACCGAACCGTCGGCGCACCTCGGCGCTGTCGATGACGATTGCCGAAATTCCGTCCCGCAGGGACTGCTCCCAGGTCGCCAGCTCGCCGCCGTCGGCGTCGAACAGCCGTAGCCACAGCCGCAGGCTCTTGCCGCCGTATCCGGTCCAGTAGTTGGCGGTGACCAGCCGGGTGTGCCGGCCGGCTTCGTCGCGCAGGAACGCGTGGTTGGTCGCGAAGTTCAGCGGATCCAGGTATTTGCGCGGATTGCTCAGCATGGCGTCCGGCAGCCGCGCGGCGTCGAGGGTGGCCAGTTCGGCACCGGCCGGCGCCAGGTGCCGGATGTGTTCGGCGACCCGCCCGGCGTCGAAGCCGACGATCAGCACCGTGCGGGCCTGGCAGTCCGGCAGCTCGGTAACCGGTCGCGCGCGGTGGCCGAGGATATCCTCGCCGATGCGCTCGATGGCCTGGACGAAGATCCCGGCGACCGACAGCCGCGACAGGTCGTGAAGTTCCGCCAGGGTTCCGAGATGGCCCATGGGATCGTACAGCGCCACCGGCCCGGTTTCGGCCAGCCGGGCCAGCAGGCCGTCCAGTGCCTCGGCGGTCAGCGGGTGCCCGACGGCCTTGAAGAAGCTGAAGCCGCCGACCTGGTTCGAGAAGGTGTCGATCTTGAGGGCCATGGCGCGCGTCCGGATGCGGTCGGTACGAAGTCGCCCGGATGCATACCCGACCCGGACGGTTCCGGCAACGCGACGGGATGGTTCAGGCGCCGGTTGCCCAGGCCGGACACGCGGCCCATACCAGCCCGCGCCAATCTCCGGCGCTGTCCCAAGAGGCCGTGAAATCCCGCGTCGGATCCCGGTGCATTCCGAGGCGGGCCATCACTGCCTGCGAGCGCAGGTTGTCGGGCGCGGTGAAGGCGACCACCTCGATCAGCCCCTGCCGCCCGAAGGCGTCGTCCAGGGCGGCCCGGGCGGCCTCGGTCGCCAGCCCCTGTCCCCAGGCGTCACGCTTGAGCCGCCAGCCGATGTCGTAGGCGGCCCCGGTCGGATGGCCGTGGTCGAGGGGCATGATGCCGGCGTAGCCGAGCAATTCGCCGTTGCCGCGCTCCACCGCCAGGCGGGCGATGCCGGCGCGCGCGAAGGTCGCGCTATAGCGGTCCAGCTTGGCATCGGCCGCATCGCGGTCGAGGGGCCCGCCGAGATCGCGCATCACCTCGGGGTCGGCGACGATCGCCGCGAATGCCGGGCGGTCGGACTCCTGCCAGGGGCGAAGCCGGAGGCGCGGCGTCTCGATCATGTCGGGTCAGCCGGACCGGCCGGCCTCGGCGAGCCGGCGGCGCAGGATGGTGCCGACCCGCGGGGTCTCGTCGAGTGGCGGGTGCGACCACGACTCGATGCGGCCGTTGAACGGGCGGGCATGGCCCTCGGCGCGCAGCCGTTCGTGGAACGCCGCCAGCCGGCCGCTCTCGGGCTCGACGCTGGCGATGTGGACCGGCTTGCCGGTGGCACAGGCCTCGGACGCCATGTTCACCGAGTCGGAGGTGACGACCAGGGCGTCGGCCAGCGCCAGGAAACCGAGATACGGGTTCTCGCCGTCGCCGGTCCACACGATGGCCGGCAGCCCGGCCAGGCCGTCGCGAAGGGCTGCACGGGTGGCCTTGTCGGTGCGGCGCGAGGTCGCCACCAGCAACCCGGCGCCGGCGTCGGCCACGTCCCGGAGCTGACCGACGAACCGGGCGACCGCTTCCGGCGAGAAGTCGTAGCGCTTGTTGCTGCCGCCGACCATGACCGCGACCAGCGGGCGTGGAAGCCCGGTCGCCTCCGGTTCCCATTGCCGGCCGGCGCCGGCCAGGATTTCCGGGTCGTGCGGATTCAGCGAACCGAGCGTCGTGACCACGTTGTCGCCGCGGGTCGGGTCGTGCTCCGGCACCACCAGCAGATCGAAGCGCCGCGGGTCCAGCCGCGGGTCCTGGATATGCGCCACGAAGGCATGGCCGCCGGACAGCCGCTTGACGGCGAGCGCCGCCCCGGCGGTGCGCCGGCCGCAGGAGATCACCACGTCCGGCCAGGGTTCGACCAGCGGGTCGCCGCCGGCCGTGGCCGGCACGCCGGCGACCGTGCCGAGTGACGGCAACGCGCGCAGCAGGAGGCTCGGGTGGATGTGCTTGACGATCGGCGTCAGGCCGGCTGCCTTGGCAAGCCCAAGGCACTGGATCCGCATCCCCACCGTGCCGTCGGTCAGGATCCAGGTCAGCAGCTGTAGAGCCTCGGCCGGGGCATCGGCCACGGGTGTATCGGCGGGAATTTTGGACATTTATATCACGTTTGTGTAATAATCTTGCGCGCGATGGTGGGCATACCTATGTTGATTGCCGGGGCGTCTTGGACGCCGATCTCCTTCATCCTCGCCGATACCTTCAACCACCTGGGAGCCGCGCGATGCGTCGCGTGAAACTTGACCGGATCGATCGCCGCATTCTGCGCGATCTCCAGGACGACGGCCGCATGACCAACGTCGACCTGGCGAGCCGGGCCGGAATTTCCGCCCCGCCATGTCTGCGGCGCGTGCGCGCCCTCGAGGAGGCCGGGTACATACGGGGATACCATGCCGACGTCTCGCCCGAAATGCTCGGCTTCACGGTCACCATCTACGCCCATGTCGGCCTGACCAGCCAGGCAGAAGCCGATCTCGCCCGGTTCGAGCAGATGGTCGGGGAGTGGCCCGAGGTTCGCGAGTGCCACATGCTGATGGGCGAGGCGGATTTCCTGCTGAAGATCGTCGCCAAGGACTGGGACGCGTTCCAGAAGTTCCTGACGACCAAGGTGACGCCGGCGCCGCTGGTGTCCAACGTCAAGACCGCGCTGGTGATCCGCACCCGCAAGCGCCTGCCGGGCGTGCCGATCGAGGAAGAGGCGGACGACCACGACGACGAGGCGAATTCGGCGGCGTAAGGCCGGGGCGGCGGGCAGGTCCCGGCTCGCCGCTTCGCGTCGGCCGGGATCAGGACTCGCCATCCGCCCGTCACCCCGGGCGGGCGAAGCCCGGCCCGGGATCCACCAAGCGACGTGCGCCCCCTACTGGATCGCGATCGACAGTATTTCCAGGCTCTTGGCGCCGCGCGGGGTAGCGACCTCGACGGAATCGCCGACCCGCTTGCCGATCAGCGCACGCGCAATCGGCGAGGCGGTCGAGATCATGCCCTTGGAGAGGTCCGCCTCGTACGGACCGACGATGGTGTATTTGGTCTCCTCGTCGGTATCCTCGTCGGCGACCTCGACCGTCACGCCGAAGGTCACGGTGTCGCCCGAGAGTTTCTTGACGTCGATGACCTCGCAGCGGCTGACCACGTCCTCTAGCTCGCCGACCCGGCCCTCGATAAAGGACTGCCGTTCGCGCGCGGCGTGATATTCCGCGTTCTCCGACAGGTCGCCATGCTCGCGCGCTTCGGCGATCGCTTTGATCACCGCGGGGCGCTCGACGCTCTTGAGCTGCTTCAGTTCATCCTGCAGCCGCTGAAAGCCGCTTGCTGTGATCGGAACCTTGTCCATCGGCCTACGCTGTCCGTTGCCCTACTAAATCCAATCCGCCCGCCAGGGGCGCCGTCGTCGTGTCCTGGCGATGTCGGGATACCGTACCGGCCCCCCGTGCTCGCCGCGACCGTCAGAACGACCCGGTCAAGTAGGACTGCAGGGGAGCCACTTCAAGGCGCCCGGCCTTCATCGCCGCGATCGCTCGAACCGCCGCTCGGGCGCCCTCGACGGTCGTGTAATAGGGAATATTGTGGGTGAGAGCAGTGTGGCGCAAGCTGAAACTGTCCCGGATGGCCTGGGCACCCTCGGTGGTATTGATCACCAGGTGGACGTGCCCGGACAGCATGCTGTCGACGATGTGCGGCCGTCCCTCCAGCACCTTCTTCACACGATTCGCGGGAATATCGTGGGCTTCCAGCACATCGGCGGTGCCGGCGGTGGCCACCAGCTTGAAGCCCAGGCGGTGCAGGTCGCCGGCAATCTGCACGAGCGTCGCCTTGTCGGCGTCGCGGACCGAAACGAACACGTTGCCGCTCTCCGGCAGCACCACGCCGGCACCCAGCTGCGACTTGGCGAACGCCCGGTCGAAGCTGCGGTCGATGCCCATCACTTCGCCGGTCGATCGCATCTCGGGGCCGAGGATGATGTCGGTCCCGGGGAAGCGGGCGAACGGGAACACCGCCTCCTTGACGGCGATGTGGCCGAGCGGCCGCTCCGACAGCGCGAAGCCGGCCAGCTTCTCGCCGGCCATCACCCGGGACGCGATCTTGGCGATCGGCACGCCGGTGGCCTTGGCGACGAACGGCACGGTCCGGCTGGCGCGCGGGTTGACCTCGAGGATGAACACTTCGCTGTCCTTGACCGCGAACTGCACGTTCATCAGCCCGACCACGCCCAGGCCGCGGGCCAGCATCGCCGTCTGGCGCTTGACCTCGTCGATGATCTCCGCCGACAGCGACACCGGGGGCAGCGAGCAGGCGCTGTCGCCGGAATGGATACCGGCCTCCTCGATGTGCTCCATGACGCCGGCGATGAACACGTCGGTGCCGTCGGCCACCGCGTCGACATCGATCTCGGTGGCGTTGCGCAGGAAGCTGTCGATCAGCACCGGGTTCTTGCCGGAGACCACGACGGCGTTGCGCATGTAGCGGCGCAGGCCGTCGATGTCGTGGACGATCTCCATGGCCCGGCCGCCGAGCACGTAGGACGGCCGGATCACCACCGGATAGCCGATGGTCTCGGCGACCTTCTCGGCCTGCTCGGTCGAGGTCGCGGTGCCGTTCTCTGGTTGCCGCAGCTTCAGCTTGTGCAGCAGCTTCTGGAAACGCTCGCGGTCCTCGGCCAGGTCGATGGCGTCGGGCGAGGTGCCGAGGATCGGGATCTGCGCTTTCTCCAACGCGGCGGCCAGCTTCAGCGGCGTCTGGCCGCCGAACTGCACGATGACGCCGAGCACCTCGCCGTTGGAACGCTCCAGGTCGACGATCTCGGTGACGTCCTCGGCGGTCAGCGACTCGAAGTACAGCCGGTCCGAGGTGTCGTAGTCGGTCGAGACGGTCTCCGGGTTGCAGTTGATCATGATGGTCTCGAACCCGGCCTCCGACAACGCGTAGGCGGCGTGGACGCAGCAGTAGTCGAACTCGATGCCCTGGCCGATCCGGTTCGGGCCGCCGCCCAGGATCACCACCTTTCGGCGGTCGGTCGGGTCGGCCTCGTTCTCGGCCGCGAGCGCGCCGCCCGGGCCGACCATGCCGGTCTCGTAGGTCGAGTACATGTAGGGCGTGTCCGACGGGATCTCGCCGGCGCAGGTGTCGATGCGCTTGAACACCGGCCGTACCCCGGCGCTGCGGCGCCGGCCGGCCACCACCTCCTCGTCATGGGATGTGAGCTGGCCCAGCCGGGCGTCGGAGAAGCCTTGTGCCTTGACCCGCAGCCAGCCGGCCGGGTCGTCGGGCAGGCCGTCGGCCGCCAGCCGGGCCTCGGCCTCGACGATCTCCTTGATGCGGGCCAGGAACCACGGGTCGATGTGGCAGGCGGCGTGCACCTCCTCGATCGTCATGCCGACGCGCAGCGCCTGGGCGACGTTCAGCAGCCGCTCGGAGGTCGGCACGCTGAGTGCCGCGATCACCTGCTGGCGGTCGAGCTCGCCACCCTCGGTGCCCGGCAGCTCCACCGGGTCGAGGCCGACCAGCCCGGTCTCCAGCCCGCGCAGCGCCTTCTGCAGCGACTCCGCGAAGGTCCGGCCGATCGCCATGACCTCGCCGACCGACTTCATCGAGGTGGTCAGCCGCGCGTCGGCGCCCGGGAACTTCTCGAAGGTGAAGCGCGGGATCTTGGTGACCACGTAGTCGATGGTCGGCTCGAAGCTGGCCGGCGTGACCCTGGTGATGTCGTTGTCGAGCTCGTCCAGGGTGTAGCCGACCGCCAGCTTGGCGGCGATCTTGGCGATCGGGAAGCCGGTCGCCTTCGAGGCCAGCGCCGACGACCGCGACACCCGCGGGTTCATCTCGATGACGATCTGCCGGCCGGTCGCCGGGTCGATGGCGAACTGCACGTTCGAGCCGCCGGTATCCACTCCGATCTCGCGCAGCACCGCGATCGAGGCGTTGCGCATGCGCTGGTATTCCTTGTCGGTCAGGGTCAGCGCCGGGGCCACGGTGATCGAGTCGCCGGTGTGCACGCCCATCGGGTCGACGTTCTCGATCGAGCAGATGATGATGCAGTTGTCGGCGCGGTCGCGGATCACCTCCATCTCGTATTCCTTCCAGCCGAGCACCGATTCCTCGATCAGCACCTCGTGGGAAGGCGACAGCCGCAGGCCGTTCTGGACGATCTGCTCGTATTCCTCGCGGTTGTAGGCGATGCCGCCGCCCTGGCCGCCCAGCGTGTAGCTGGGGCGGATGATCGCCGGCAGCCCGACATGTTCCAGCGCGTCGGCGGCGTCCTCGAACTTGCCGATCTGCCGCGAGCGCGGGGTGTCGAGGCCGATCGCGGTCATCGCGGCCTGGAACTGCTGGCGGTCCTCGGCCTTCTCGATCGCCTCCAGGTCGGCGCCGATCAGTTCGACCCCGAACTCGGCCAGGGTGCCGTCGCGGGCCAGCGAGCGGGCGATGTTCAGCGCGGTCTGCCCGCCCATGGTCGGCAGCAGGGCGTCGGGGCGCTCGCGCTCGATCACCTTGCGGACAATCTCGGGGGTGATCGGCTCGATGTAGGTGGCGTCGGCGGTGCCCGGGTCGGTCATGATGGTCGCCGGGTTGGAGTTCACCAGGATCACCCGGTAACCCTCCTCGCGCAGCGCCTTGCAGGCCTGGGTCCCGGAGTAGTCGAACTCGCAGGCCTGGCCGATGACGATCGGGCCGGCGCCGACGATCAGGATGCTCTGGATGTCGGTGCGCTTAGGCATTGCGTTCCATCAACTCCCGGAAACGGGCGAACAGGTAGTGGCTGTCCATCGGCCCCGGCGAGGCCTCCGGGTGATACTGCACGGAGAACACCGGCTTGCCGTCGACCTTCAGGCCCTCGATGGTGCCGTCGAACAGCGAGCGGTGGGTGACCGTCACGCCTGACGGCAGCGAGCCCTCGGCGACCACGAAGCCGTGGTTCTGGCTGGTGATCTCGACCTTGCCGGTCTCCAGGTCCTTGACCGGGTGGTTCGCGCCGCGGTGGCCCATATGCATCTTCTCGGTCTTCGCGCCCAGCGCCAGGGCCAGCATCTGGTGGCCGAGGCAGATGCCGAACAGCGGCTTGCCACTGTCGATCAGGCGGCGCAGCTCGGGCACCGCGTAGACGCCGGTCGCCGCCGGGTCGCCCGGGCCGTTTGCCAGGAACACCCCGTCCGGCTCGTGGGCCAGGATCTCGTCGGCGGTGGTACTGGCCGGCACCACGGTCACCCGGCAGCCCTGGGAGGCCAGGTTGCGCAGGATGTTGCGCTTCGCCCCGTAGTCGACCGCGACCACATGGAAGCGCGGCTCGGCGAGCGTGCCGTAGCCGTCGCCTCGGCCGTCGTCGGCGAAGCCCCACAGGGTCTCGGTCCACTTGTAGGTCTGGGTGCAGGACACCTGCTTCGCCAGGTCCATGCCCTCCAGGCCCGGCCACTCGGCCGCCATCTTCTGCAGGGAGGCGATGTCGATGTTGCCGTCCGGGGCGTGGCACAGCACGCCGTGCGGCGCGCCCAGGTCGCGGATCCGGCGAGTCAGGCGGCGGGTGTCGACCCCCGACAGGCCCGGCAGGTCGACCGACTTCAGCCAGTCGTCCAGGTGCCGGGTGGCGCGATAGTTCGACGGCTCGGTGACATCGGCCCGCAGCACGCAGCCGAGCGAGGCCGGCGTGGTGGTCTCAAGGTCGTTCGGGTTGGCGCCGACATTGCCGATGTGCGGAAAGGTGAAGGTGATGATCTGGCCGGCATAGGAGGGGTCCGTCAGGATCTCCTGGTAGCCGCTCATCGAGGTGTTGAAGCAGACCTCGCCGACCCGGTGGACCGCGGCGCCGAACCCTCGCCCCCAGAATACCGTGCCGTCCGCGAGGACGAGGGCACCGGTGGCGCCGGGCGGGGGTGGGGCGGGCGCGGCTGGGTCGGACATGGGCGGGCTCCGGTCGGGCAGGTGCCCGCGCGCTCGGGAACCCAAGCGACGGCGCCGGGGTTGAAATCCTACTGCGAACGGGCAAATTGGCGGGTTGATAGGCGAAAGGCCGGTCGGCGTCAAGCTGGAAGAAATTCCGAGAATGCAATAAAATCAATGTCTTGCAATTCCGTCTCTGGTTTGCATGGTGCGGGTCGATCCTGTAATGTCCGCCATCCGCTGCTTGTCGGCGGGTGACGGGCGACGGTTTCGGTCCTTGGGGAGAACCGACGATGTTGCGCGAGCAGCTGAATACCGCCATGAAAGATGCGATGCGCGCGAAAGACGTTCGCGCCCTCGCTACAGTGCGTCTGATTCTCGCGGCCCTGAAGGACCGCGATATCGCCGTCCGCGACAAGGGCGTGATGGACGGCGTCGAAGAGGACGAAGTCCTGACCATGCTGCAGACCATGATCAAGCAGCGTCAGGAATCGATCCGACTCTACGAGCAGGGTGGGCGCTGCGAGCTTGCCCAGCAGGAGCAGGAGGAGATCGACATCATCCGCCGCTTCATGCCGACGCCCATCGAGGGCGCCGAGCTCGAGACCGCGGTCAAGACCACGATCAAGGAAATCGGCGCTTCCAACCTGAAGGACATGGGCCGGACCATGGCCGCCCTGAAGGAGCGCTATCCCGGCCGCATGGACTTCTCGAAGGTCTCCGGGATGGTGCGGTCGTCCCTGGTCTGAGGGGCGCGGGCCGGCGCCGGTCGCCCCGCGGGCCCCGGAGCCGTCCGCTCGCGCGGACTCTCCGGGATGACGACCCGGGATGACGACGGCGGGTGGCCTTGCCGCCTCGGTGCGGCCCGGCCCGCTACCCGACCGTCAGCCAGCCGATATAGCCGCCGTACAGCGCCAGGAAGCCGATTCCCTCGAGCCGGCAGATCCGGCGCCCGGTGGTGGCGAACACCAGCAGCAGCAGGGTCGCCGCGACCATGACCCAGATGTCGGTTCCGGCGATGTCGTCCGGGATGTCGATCGGCTTGACGATGGCGGTCGTCCCGAGGATGCCGAGCACGTTGTAGATGTTGCTGCCGAGAATGTTGCCGAGTGCTATGTCGGCCTGGCGGCGGAAGGCGGCGACCAGCGAGGCGGCGAGCTCGGGCAGCGAGGTGCCGACGGCGACGATCGTCAGCCCGATGACCGACTCGGAGACGCCGGTGCTCCTGGCCAGGGTCACCGCGGCCGACACCAGCAGGTCGGCGCCGAAGATCACCATGGCGAGCCCGGCTAGCGAAAACAGAATGGCCATCGGGACCCGCGACGGCCGGGCGTCTTCATCCGGCGGGGACGGGCAGTCCGGACAGGCCGGATGCCGGATCGTGACGTAGATATAGGCGACCAGTCCGGCCACCAGCAGGGCACCGGTCAGCCGATCGATGACATCGAACAGCGCGAGGCCCAGGCAGATTGCGGCGACCGCGAGCGCGACCGTGCCGTCGCGCCGCAGCACCGCGCGGTCGACGGCGATCGGCATCAGCGCGGCGGTCAGGCCTAGAATCAGCAGGATGTTGGCGATGTTCGAGCCGACGATGTTACCGACCGCGATGCCGGGCGCGCCGATAAGGGCCGCCTCGATGCTGGTCACCAGTTCGGGGGTCGAGGTGCCGAAGCCGACGACCACGACGCCGATCACGAACGGCGGTACGCCGAAGCGCGCGGCGAGAGCCGTGGCGCCGCGCACCAGCGCCTCGCCGCCGGCGAGCAACAGGACCAGGCCGGCCAGCAGCATCAGGATTGTCATGGTCCGATCCGTTCGGTGGGGCGGGCGGTCGATCCCACGCGCCGATACCCGTTGTGTCTCGCAGGCTCCGGGCTAGCGGCTGTAGATGGGTATCGTGCCGCCGCATACCATGGCGATCCCCGCATGCCCGGCCCTGCGCCGGACGCATGACTGGCGCCGGTGCCAGTGACAGGCGAAGAAGCGCTTCGGGCCGCCACGGTGCCTTGACCGGTGCACGGCCGTGGGGGCAGGCTGACGTAAGCGATTCATCTTATCAGTTCGCAATCACAAGCCTCGACGGCGACCGCTTTCCGGAGGAAACCCACCATGACCGACCGCCATGATCCCATGAAGGGCAAGCGCCGCTCCTCGCAGTGGTGGGGGAAGGCGGACAAGGACGGGTTCGCCCACCGCTCCTGGATGAAGAACCAGGGCTTCCCGGCCCACATGTTCGATGGTCGGCCGGTGATCGGCATCGCCAATACCTTCAGCGAATTCAACCCGTGCAACGCGCATTTCAGCAAGATCGCGGAGCATGTGAAGCGCGGGATCTACGAGGCTGGCGGCTTCCCGCTGGAGTTCCCGGTGTTCTCGAACTCCGAGAGCCAGATGCGGCCGACCGCGATGCTGTACCGCAACCTCGCCTCGATGGACGTCGAGGAGGCGATCCGCGGCCTGCCGATGGATGGCGTCGTGCTGCTGGTCGGCTGTGACAAGACCACGCCGGCCCTGCTGATGGGCGCCGCCAGTTGCGATATCCCGACGATCTGCGTATCCGGCGGGCCGATGCTGAACGGCTACTACAAGAACGAGAAGATCGGGTCCGGCACCCACATCTGGAAATTCTCCGAAGCCGTCCGCGGCGGCCAGATGACCATGGAAGACTTCATGAGCGCCGAGGCCGACAACTCGCGCTCGGCGGGACACTGCATGACCATGGGCACCGCCTCGACCATGGCGTCGATGGCCGAGTCCCTGGGCATGACCCTGCCCGGCAACGCGGCGATCCCGGCGGTCGACTCCCGGCGCTACGTCCTGGCGCACATGTCCGGCGCGCGCGCGGTCGAGATGGTGGTCGAGGACCTGCGGCTGTCGAAGATCCTCACCAAGCAGGCCTTCGAGAACGCCATCGTCACCAATGGCGCGATCGGCGGCTCGACCAACGCTGTCGTCCACCTGCAGGCGATCGCCGGCCGGGTCGGCGTCGACCTCGACCTGGACGACTGGGACCGGCTCGGTCGCGACGTGCCGTGCCTGCTGAACCTGATGCCGTCGGGCGAGCATTTGATGGAGGACTTCTTCTACGCCGGCGGTCTGCCGGCGATCCTGCGCGAGATCGAGGGATTCCTGCACAAGGACGCGATCACCGCCAACGGCAAGCCGATCTGGGAGAACGTCAAGGACGCGCCGTGCTGGAACCGTGACGTGGTGTTCGAGTTGGACAAGCCGTTCAAGCCGAATGGTGGCATCGCGGTGCTGCGCGGCAACCTGTTCCCGGACGGGGCGGTGGTGAAGCCGTCGGCCGCGACGCCCGAGCTGATGGTGCACAAGGGCCGGGCCGTCGTGTTCGAGGACATCGAGGACTACAAGGCCCGGATCGACGACGAGGACCTCGACATCGACGAGACCTGCATCATGGTCCTGAAGAACTGCGGCCCGAAGGGCTATCCGGGGATGGCCGAGGTCGGCAACATGGGGCTGCCGCCGAAGGTGCTGCGCAAGGGCATCACCGACATGATCCGGGTATCCGACGCCCGCATGTCGGGAACCGCCTACGGCACCGTTATCTTGCACGGTGCGCCCGAGGCGGCGGCCGGCGGCCCGCTGGCCTTCGTGCAGTCCGGCGACATGATCGAACTCGACGTGCCGAACCGGCGCCTGCACCTCGACGTGTCCGATGCCGAGATCGACCGCCGCCGGGCCGCCGGCAAGGCCTTCGTAAGCCCCTACGACCGCGGCTACTCCAAGCTCTACGTCGACACCGTCAACCAGGCCGACAAGGGCGCCGACCTGGACTTCCTGGTCGGCAAGTCCGGCACCCCGCTGATGCGCGAGAGCCACTGAGGCGGGCGAGGCAGTCGGTGGTCCCCGGGTCGGGCTGCGCCCGCCCGGGGTGACGACGGGAGAGAGAGGCGGCGCTGCGCTTTCCCCTACTTCTCGACATCATCCCGGACGGACGTGCCTCGGCGCGGCCGATCCGGGAGCCACCGAGCGGCAAGCGTCAGGCTACCGCCATGCCCTTCTGCACGGCCGCCCGGCCGCCGACCGAGGCGCCCCAGCGGGCCACGTTCGACAGATCGCCCTTCGCCTCGATCAGCGCCCGGCGGCTGTCGTAGACCGGGTACAGCGCGATGTCGGCGACGCCGAAGCTGCCGGCCAGGTACTCGGCGTCCGCCAACCGCTTGTCGACGTGACCGAACATGGCGACCAGCCTGTCCTCGAACATGCCCTGGGCGGCCTTGTCGTCGAGGCGCGAGGTGTAGAACACGGCACTGCTGGTCGGCGCCAGATCGCTCAGGGCGTACAGCATCCACTGCAGGTGGGCGGTCCGCTCGACCGGGTCGGCCGGCATGAACTTGCCGGTCTTCTCGGCGAGGTACAGCAGGATCGCACCGGATTGCGCCAGGGTAACGGTCTTCCCGCCCGGGCCGTCGTGGTCGACGATGGCCGGGATCGCGCCGACCGGGTTGATCTTGAGGAACTCCGGGCTGCGGCCTTCGCCCTTCGTCAGGTCGAGCTTGTGGGTGGTGTAGGCGAGGCCGCATTCCTCGAGCATGAGGGCGGGGCGGCGGCCGTTGCCGGTGCCGGCGGTGTAGAAGTCGATCATGGGAGCGGAACTCCGGGTTGGCTGAGGTGCCGGGGACGGGCGGGCCGATCGGCCGCCCTGGGTCCGACGCCGCACACTACCGCGAAGCCGGTCCCGGTGTGTAGAGGGCCGAAAGCCCGTCCATTGCACGGGAAGCATCCAACCTCATCCCGGAGCGGACCGCCTGCAGGCGGAACGCATCCGGGACCCGCGTGGCGGCGGGCCTCACCCCACCCGCTTGCCCTTCTCGTCGTAGCGGTACCAGCCGCGGCCGTAGCGCCGGCCGAGGCGGCCGGCGGCGTGCAGTTGCTTGATGGTCGGGCGGGTGTGCATGCGGTCGCCGTAGGCGTCCTCGAGGATCTGCGAGACCTTCAGCGTCAGGTCGAGGGTGATGTTGTCCATCAGCTCGAACGGGCCGACCGGGTGGCCGAGGCCGAGCCGGCAGCCGGTGTCAATGTCCTCGGGCGTGCAGGCGCCTTCCTCGACCAGCCGGATCGCCTCGTCCCACATGGCGAACAGGATGCGGTTGACCGCGAAGCCGACCACGTCCTTCACCTGGATCGGGCTCTTGCCGATCGCCTCGCAGGCGGCCGTCGCGGCCTTGACCACTTCCGGGTCGCTGTCGAAGCCGGAGATCACCTCGACCAGCTTCATGCGGCTGACCGGCGAGAAGAAGTGCAGGCCGAGGACGTTCTTCTGGCGGGCCTCGGAGAAGTAGGAGGCCAGCACCGAGATCGAGATCGACGAGGTGTTGGAGGCGACGATGGCGTCCGGCTTCAGCACCGCGTCGAGCTGCTTGTACAGCGCGCCCTTGGCCTCCTGGTCCTCGGTGATCGCCTCGATCACCATGTCGACGTCGCCATAGGCCGAGACGTCGGTCGCCGGCTCGATATTGGCGAGCGCCCGCGGCTTGTCCTCCTCGGCGAAGAAGCCGCGGCCGATGCCGGCGTCGAGGGTCGCCTCGAGCTTCTTCATGGCCTTGTCGACGAACGCCTTGTCGGTGTCCATCAGGCGTACCTTGTGGTCGGCGAGCGCGAACACCAGCGCGATCTCCGAGCCCATCATGCCGGCGCCGCACACGCCGATCTTCTGGATGGTCATGAAAGTCCTCCGGGTTGGTCGTAGCGTTTGTATTCGGTCATATCGATGCGGCGGGTGGTCCCGGCTCTCCGCGGCTTCGCCGCTGCGGCCGGGATGACGGAAGGGGGAGAGAAAGCAGGCGTCTCCGCCCCCTCTGTCGTCATCCCGGACGGCCCGCGCCAGCGGGACGAGCCGGGACCCACGAAGCGACGGGCGCTCACAGCCCTCACAGCCAGTCCGCCTCCATGCTGGTCAGCGTGTCGTCGAGCGAGCCGAGCAATGCGGCGTGCTGGGCGGTGCGCGGCAGCTCCCAGGCGGCGACGTAGCGCGCCGTCTGCAGCTTGCCCAGCAGGAAATCGCGCGGTCGGCCCTCGGCGGCATCCGGCAGCTCGGCCAGCGCCGCCAGGCCCTGGCGCAGCCACACCCAGCCGAACACCACCAGCCCGGCCAGGTCCATGTAGGCGGCGGCGTTGGCCAGCAGGCGGATCGGCCCGATTTCCGGGGCGGCGGCCAGCAACGCCTCGGTGGTCGCGACCAATCGGTCGAGGGCCGCGGCGGTCTCGCGACGGACTGCTTCGATCTCCGGCTTGCCCTCGGCCGCCGCCAGGGTCGCCCGGACCTCGTCGACGACGGCCCGGAACGCCGCACCCTCGGCGATCCCGGCCTTGCGGCCCAGCAGGTCGATCGCCTGGATGGCGTTGGTGCCCTCATGGATCGGGTTCAGGCGGTTGTCGCGGTAGATGCGCTCGACCGGGTAGTCACGGGTGTAGCCGTAGCCGCCGAGGATCTGGATGGCGTTGTGGTTGGCCTCCAGCGCCCGGTCGGTGTACCAGGCCTTGATGATCGGGGTGAGGAAGTCGAGCAGCAGAGCCTCGTGCCGGCGCACCGCTTCGTCCGGGTCCTGCTTCTGGCGGTCGATGCGGAGCGCCAGATCGAGCGCCAGCATCAGCCCGCCCTCGGCCACCGCCTTCTGCTGCAGCAGCATGCGGCGGATGTCGGCGTGCTCGACCAGCGCCAGCTGCGGCGCGGTCGGGTCCTTGTCGCCGGGATGCCGGCCCTGCACCCGGTTGCGGGCGTATTCCAGGCTCTCCTGGTATCCGGCATAGGCCAGCATGATCGCACCGAACGCCACCCCGACCCGGGCCTCGTTCATCATGTGGAACATGTTGGCGAGGCCGCGGCCCGGCTCTCCGACCAGATAACCGACGCACTCGTCGGCATCACCGAAGTTCAGCGCGGTGTTGACGGTGCCGCGGTAGCCCATCTTGTGGTTCAGGCCGACAAGGGTGACGTCGTTCGGCACCGTCGGCTCACCGGCATCGTCCAGGCGGAAGCGCGGCACGATGAACAGCGACAGGCCCTTCACGCCCGGCGGCGCGCCGTCGATGCGGGCCAGGGTCATGTGCACGATGTTGCGGGTCAGCTCATGCTCGCCGGCCGAGGTCCACATCTTGGAGCCCTTGATGGCGTAGCGGTCGACGTCGATCCGGCGGGCCGCCGTGCGCACGTCCGACAGCGACGAGCCGGCATGCGGCTCCGACAGCGCCATGGTGCCGAAATACCGGCCGTCCAGCATCGGCTCCATCCACAGCCGCGTCTGCTCGGCCGAGCCGTGGGCGTGGATCAGGTTGGCGGCGGCGATGGTCAGGAAGGCGTAGCCGACGGTCGGGGTGTTGGCGGCCTTGAAATGCGCGAAGGCGGCCTGCTGGATGGTCCAGGGCAGCTGCAGGCCGCCCAGTTCGGCGTCGTGGTGGGCGGCCAGGAAGCCGGCTTCGGCAAAGGCTCGCAGCGCCTCGCCGATCTCCGGGATCAGCACCACCTTGCCGTTCTCGAGGCGCGGCTCGTTGGCGTCGGACTTGGCGGCGTGCGGGCGGAACTTGTCCTCGGCGATGGCCCGCGCGGTCTCGATGACCTGCTCGAAGGTGCCGCGGTCGTGATCGGCGAAGCGCGGGTAGCGGGCCAGCGCCTCGGCGTCCAGCACCCGCCACAGCGTGAAGGCCAGGTCGTCGCGGTCGATCAGCGGCACGGCCATGTCGTCACCTCAGCAGGAAGCCGCCGTCGACGGTCACCACCGTCCCGGTCATGTAGCGCGAGGCGTCGGAGGCCAGCAGCAGCAGGGCGCCGTCCAGGTCGTGCTCCTGGCCGAGGCGGCGTTGCGGGATGCCCTTGACCAGCTTTTCGCCGGCCGGGCTGCGGAAGAACTCGGCGTTGATCGGCGTCTCGATGTAGCCGGGCGCGATGGCGTTGACCCGCACCCCGACGCGCGCCAGCTCCAGGCCCATCGACTTGGTCAGGTGGATCAGCCCGGCCTTGGACGCGCAGTAGCTGGCCAGTTGGCCGATCACCTGCTGGCCCAGCACGCTGGCGATGTTGATGATCGAGCCGCCGCCGTTCTTTGCCATTCTCCGTGCCGCCTCCTGGCCGGCCAGGAAGCAGCCCTTCAGGTTGGTGTCCAGCACGGCGTCCCAGTCGGCCTCGGTGACTTCCAGGAACGGCTTGGGGATGGCGATCCCGGCGTTGTTGACCAGCACGTCGACCGGGCCGAGCGCGGCCTCGGCGGCGTCGAAGGCGGCCCGGACCGAAGCCGCATCGGTGACGTCCATGGCGACCGCGTGGGCGGTGCCGCCAGCGCTCTCGATGGTGCGCTGCAGGTCGGCCAGCTTGCCGGTCTGGCGGGCCGCGAGCGCGACCCTGGCGCCGGCCCCGGCGAGCGTCGTCGCGAACCCGGCGCCCAGGCCCTGGCTGGCGCCGGTCACCAGGACGGTCTTGCCGGTGAGGTCGCCAAGTGTAGTGGGGGCATCGGTCATGGACTGGTCCAGTCTCCGTCGGTCGCAGCGTGCGGCGAGTCATAGCCGGGCGCGAGATGACGCGCAAACCGCCGGTGGGCCGAGCCGGTAACGCTAAGCTCACGCTGGAATCACGAAGGCGGCCGCACCGTCACCGTCATGGTTAACGGCGGTGGGCGGATCTGTGGATTGCGGGGCCCACCCGTGCGAGGAGGCGACTGCAATGAAGACCAGCCACGCGAGCGGGGTGACCGGCGAGGGTCAGGTCCTGTTCTGTACACCCTTCGGCTACATGTTCCGTGACGCGGCCAATTCGCCGCATTGTCTGCTGCCGCCGACCCAGCAGACCATCCAGGGCCTGCTGGCGCTGGGCACCGCGATGGCGGATCCCGGTACGCAGGAGCATCCGTCGGCCGAGTTCGACTCCGGGATTCCCGCGGGCTTTACCTATTTCGGCCAGTTCATCGATCACGATCTGACCGCCCGCACCGACCGCGAGGTCAACCAGGTAGGGCTGTCGATCTCCGACGGCCACGGCAACATCAATCCCGATTTCGCGCCGCTGGCGCCGTCCAAGGTCGTCACCAAGGTGTTCAACGCGCGGCGGCCGCAGCTCGACCTCGACAGCGCCTATGGCGACGGGCCGAGCCTGATCGATGCCGGCGCCGCGCAGGATACGGTCGTTACCCAGGCCGACCATCTCTACAAGGAGCTCCGGCTGCTGGTCGAGCGCGGCCCGGGCGGCTATCTCGACCTGCCGCGCCGGGACGGCATGGCGCAGATCGCCGATGAGCGCAACGACGAGAACCTGATCGTCAGCCAGTTGCATGCCACCATGCTGGCCTTCAGCAACGCGGTGTTCGACGGTTTGCACGGCAGCACCGTCCAGGGTCGCTACAGCCAGTCCCGCCGGCTGGTGCGCTGGGCCTACCAGTATGCCGTAGTCAACGACTTCCTGACCCGGGTCTGCGACCCGTCGATCGTCGAGGACACGGTCCTGAACGGGCCGCGCTTCTACAGCCCGGCCGCGAATGGCGGCGCGGTGTTCATGCCGCTGGAGTTCTCGGTCGCCGGCTTCCGCTTCGCGCACTCGATGATCCGGCCGTTCTACAAGCTGAACAACGACGTCACCCGTGACATCAACGACCTGCTGGAGCCGAAGCGCGACCGTGGCGACGGCAGCCTGCTCGGCGCCGATCGGCGTCTTAAGCCGAAGAACGTGATTGCCTGGCGCAACTTCGTCGATCTTCGCGCCGACGTGTTCGGCGGTCCGCAGTTCACCCGGCTGATCGATCCGCGGCTGGCGCTCGGCCTGTTCCGGCTCGGATTCGACGGCCTGCCGGACTCCGCGATGATGTCGCAACTGACCCAGCGGAACCTGCTGCGCGGCCATCTGTTCAGCATTCCCACCGGGCAAGCGGTCGCCGAACAGCTCGGCATCCGGCCGATGGACAAGTCCGACATCCTGGGCGACGACGACAAGATCGCCCAGGCGATCCGGACCGGCGGCTTCGAGAAGCGCACGCCGCTCTGGTACTACGTTCTGCAGGAGGCCAAGGTCCAGACCGGCGGCAAGACGCTCGGCGCGGTCGGCAGCCGGCTGGTGGCGGAGACCATCGTCGGCCTGCTCAAGGCCGATCCCAACAGCTACCTGCGCAACCAGCATCACCCGGCGGTAACCGGCATCGGCATCGCCATCACCTCGGGCGAGCAGACCACCATCGTCTCCTCGCTGGCCGACATCATCCGCTACGCTGGCGTCCGGAAGTAGGAACGGCCGGCCGTCGGGACCGCCGTCGGGGCGGCGGTCCCGACATATTTCGACATACGGACGCGGCGCTCAGCTCCCGAGGGATGCTCGAAGCGCCGCGGTCCTCGTCGCTCGCTCTCCGTGCGGCGTGACGGACTCCAGGAACTCGACGGTCTCCGCGGCGGTCCCGCATTGGGCGACCAGGGTGGGGTAGGGTTGGTCGAGCGAGCGCTCCAGCAGGCCATCGACCGCGCCTTGGCAGGCAACGCGCGTCTCAAAGGCTTGCGGTCGGGGCGCGAGGACCTCGCAGGCGCGGATCGCGTCGTCGCAGCCGAGCAGGGTCAGGAAGATCAACAAGGTTGTCATTGCATGGCCTCTCCTGAGACCAACGCCCATGAGCGCCGGCGGTGCCATGCCGGTCGCTCGCTCCAGGCTGCGGCAGACCACGGGCCGCCGCTCCCGTGACTGGATATATGGCGATGCCGCGTGCTGCCGACATCGGCATGTCACGCGGTTGTGCGACCCGGTTACTCCACGGGGTAGTCCCGGCCCGGCCGCGGCCGATAGGTCGGCAGCGACCAACCGCGGGCGATGCCGCCGGCCCGGATCGCGAAGCCGACCAGGAAACCGACGATTGCCGCGGCCGGCTTGTCGACCGCGAGCGTGAGGGCGACGACATAGGTGCCGGCCCCGGCCGCGACCGCCGTGGCATAGATCTCGCGGCGCAGGATCAGCGGGACCTCCTGGCACAGCACGTCGCGGATCAACCCGCCGAAGGTCGCGGTCATGACCCCCAGCACCACCGCGACCGGAGCGACCGCTCCGGCCCGCAGGCCGAGCTCGGCCCCCATGACGGCATAGGCCGCGATGCCGATGGCATCGGCCCACAGCAGCACCACGAAGCGCCGCTGCACCACATGGGCGCTGGCGTAGATCAGCACGGCGATCCCGAGGCAGACCGCCAGGTAGCGCCCGTCGGCGATCCAGAACACCGGCCGCCCCAGCAGCACGTCGCGCAGGGTGCCGCCGCCGATCCCGGTGGCGGTCGCCATCAACCCGAAGCCGATCAGGTCCATCTGCTTGCGCGAGGCCACCAGCGCGCCGGTGGCCGCGAACACCGCCACGCCCAGCAGATCGAGCCACGCCACCCATCCGGCCATGCATCCCTCCCTCGGTCGGCTTCGCACAGTGCGGGCCACCATTGACTGTAGCGACAGGTACCCGGCCCGCGCGATGGCGCTAAACTGACGGCCATGGGGGAATCGTCATGATGCATCGACCCGCGGTCATCCTCGCCGCCGGCCTGTTCGGGGTTCTCGTCACGGGCGGTGCGGCGAACGCCGACGCCTGGCTGCCGCTCGGCGACGGTTACATCACGACCGAGCCGAAGCGCGGCAACGTGTTCGTGTGCCAGACCCGGTTCGGCGGCGGCGGCGCGTTCCGCGAGGGCGACTGGATTCGGGGCGACCGCTGGAACCCGGACTTGAAGCCGGTCGTCGACGGCAGTGTCTCGTGGCCGAATGCCCGCGTCGACATCGCCGTGGAGGGTGCGGAGCGCGTCGTGTGCGCCAACGGCCTGCCGACTCATCCCACCGGCAGCTACCCGGTCTCGCGCAGCGACGATGCCTGGCAGTACGACCGCAACCCCAACCGCATCACCGCGCAGGAGGTTCTGCTGCGGCTGCCCGCCGACCCGCGACCGGCGGCCCGGCCGAGCTGCGTGCCCATGGGGATGATCGGCTTCGCGGTCACCGGCGCGGCGATCTTCAATGCCCTCGACGGCCTCGGCCGCGACGCCGCCGCCCACGAGATCCTGGACGCCTGCGACGGCCATCCGGAACGCAGCGGCGCGTATCACTATCATGGCCCCAGCCCGTGCTCGGCCGAAAGCGACGCGCCGGTCGGCTTCGCGCTCGACGGCTTCGGCATCTACGGGGTGTATGGCGAGGACGGCGACGAGATCCTCAACGCCGACCTGGATGCCTGTCACGGCCACGTCGCGACGGTGACCTGGAACGGCCGGCGCCAGCGCATCTACCACTACCACATGACCCGCGAGTACCCGTACACGCTCGGCTGCTACACCGGCACCCCGGTTTCGCTGGGCCGGCAGGACGCTCGTGGCGGCGGCCGTGGCGGCAATCGCGGTGGCGAGGCTGGCGGCGCGCCGATGCGCGGTGGTGCGCCGGTGGCCGGCCGTCCGGGCGGCGATCCGTTGGCCGCGGCGGCGGCCGAACTCGGGGTCGATGTCGACACCCTGCGCCGCGCCGTCGGTCCGCCGCCGCCGGACATCGACCGGGCGGCCCGGAGGCTGGGGATCGACAGCGATCGGCTGCGCGCGGTAATGCAGCGCCACCGGCCGCGCTGAACGCCGCCGCCTTCCGGAGCCGCCATGGTCGCGATTCTGCTGTCGATCGCCCCGATCTTCCTGCTGATCGTCCTTGGCCACGGGCTGCGGCGCGGCGGTATTCCGTCGGTCGAGTTCTGGAACCTGAACGACAAGCTGGTCTACTGGGTACTGTTCCCGAGCCTGCTGTTCTTCAAGACCTCGACGATCACCCTGTCGGGCGACCTGATCGAGGGCTATGCGGTGGTGATCCTGGGCGGCCTCGCGGCAGCGGTCGGCTTCGCGCTGCTGTCCAGCGCAGTGTTCCGGCTGCCCGGACCGACCGCCACCTCGGTGCTGCAGGGCGCGGCACGGCACAACACCTTCATCGCGCTGGCCGCCGCCGAGCGGTTGTTCGGCGCCGAGGGGCTGGCGATGGCCGCGCTCGCGACCGCCCTGTTGATCCCGGTGACCAATATCGTGGTGGTCTCGTTGATGGTCGGCATGACCCGCGGGCCGGCGGCCGGCGGGATGGGACTGGCCCGGGCGATCGCCCGCGACCTGGCGCGCAACCCGCTGCTGGTTTCGGTGTTCGCCGGCATCGCGGTGAACCTGTCCGGCATCGGCATCGTCCCGGTGCTGCACGACGTCGCCCAGATCCTCGGGCAGGCGGCGCTGCCGGTGGTGCTGCTGTGCGTCGGCGCCAACATCCGGGTGCGTGAGATGACGGTCTCGGTCGGCCCGGCGCTGCTGTCGATCATCGGCAAGATGCTGGTGTTCCCGGCGGTACTGGTCGCCCTGGCGCTGTGGATGGATCTGTCGCAGATGGCGGCGGTGGTGGCCGGCCTGTTCGGGGCGGTGCCGACGGCGGCGTCGGGCTACACACTGGCCCGCGCGATGGGCGGCGACGCCCCGCTGATGGCCACGATCATCACGGTCCAGACCGCACTTGCGTTCGTTACCCTGCCGTTGACCGTGTGGCTGCTCGAGAAGCTCGCGGGATAGGCAGGGACCGCCGGACACCGGTCGTGGCGTGCGGCCGTGAGTCCGCTTGATTCAACCGACTCCCGCGTCTAGTTTCTCGCACCCGCGAAAGCGGCCACGAAAGCGCCGATGAGTCGTGACATGCCCGACGGCGACAGACCGGACAGCCGGTTCGCCTTTCAGAACCTGATCCTGACGCTGCAGACCTACTGGGCGAGCAAGGGTTGCGTGATTCTGCAGCCCTATGACATGGAGGTCGGGGCCGGCACCTTCCATCCGGCGACCACTTTGCGCTCGCTGGGCCCGGACGATATCTGGAAGGCGGCCTATGTGCAGCCGTCGCGGCGGCCGACCGACGGTCGCTACGGCGAGAACCCGAATCGGCTGCAGCACTACTACCAGTTCCAGGCGCTGATCAAACCGTCGCCGATCGACAGCCAGGAGCTCTATCTCGGCTCGCTGCGTGCCCTCGGTCTGGATCCGATGGAGCACGACATCCGCTTCGTCGAGGACGATTGGGAGAGCCCGACGCTCGGCGCCTGGGGCCTCGGCTGGGAGGTCTGGTGCGACGGCATGGAGGTGTCACAGTACACCTATTTTCAGCAGGTCGGCGGCATCGACTGCTCGCCGGTCAGCCTGGAGTTGACCTACGGCCTGGAACGGCTGGCCATGTACATCCAGGGGGTCGACGACATCTACGACCTGGACTGGGACGGTGTGCCCAAGGACCAGGGCGGCAAGATCTATGGCGACGTCTACAAGCAGGCGGAGCTGGAGTTCTCGACTTTCAATTTCGAGTATTCCGACACCGAGACGCTGTTCCGGCATTTCCAGGACGCCGAGCGGACCTGCCAGATGTTGCTGGCGGCCGACAAGCCGATGCCGCTGCCGGCCTACGACCAGTGCATGAAGGCCAGCCACAGCTTCAATCTGCTGGACGCCCGCGGCGTCATCAGCGTGACCGAGCGGCAGGCCTATATCGGCCGGGTGCGGGCACTGTCGAAGGCCTGCTGCGAGAAGTGGGTGGAGACCAGCACGGCCTGGAAGGCCGACTGGGAGCAAAAGAAGCGGGAGCGCCGCAACCATGGCTGACCTGCTTGTCGAGCTGTTCTCCGAGGAGATTCCGGCGCGCATGCAGGCGCGCGCTGCCGAGAGCCTGAAGGCCCTGGTGACCGGCCGGCTGAAGGCCGGTGGTTTGGACTTCGCGTCCGCCGAGGCGCATGTCACGCCACGCCGTCTGGCCCTGGCGATCGGTGGCCTGCCGGCCCGCCAGCCGGACCGGACCGAGGAGCGCAAGGGTCCGAAGGTCGGCTCGCCCGAGCGGGCGGTGCAGGGCTTCATGACCGCCGCCGGGCTCGAGTCGATCGACCAGGCCGAAATCCGCTCCACCGACAAGGGCGATTTCTACTTCGCGGTCCGGCACATCACCGGTTCGGCGCTCGCGGCCTACCTGCCGTATCTGCTGTTCGAGGCGATCTCGGAGATGCCGTGGCCGAAGTCGATGCGCTGGGGGCGCAACGACTTCCGCTGGGTGCGCCCGCTGCACGGGATCCTGGCTGTCGTCGACGGCCAGCCGCTCGACATGGACTTCCACCTGCTGCGTACCAAGGAAGAGGCGGAGGCGCCGACTCCCGAGGGCACGATCCACGCCTCCAACGTTACCCGCGGCCACCGTTTCCTGGCGCCCGAGCCGTTCGCCGTCGAGTCATTCGCCGACTACAAGGCGAAGCTGCGCGGCGCCTACGTGATCCTCGACCGCGAGGAGCGCAAGCGGATCATCGCCGACGGTATCACCGCCCTCGCGACCCAGGCCGGGCTGGTCGCCAAGGACGATCCGGGATTGCTGGAGGAGGTCTGCGGACTGGTCGAGTGGCCAGTGCCGATGCTGGGCCGGATCGACGACCAGTTCATGGGCGTGCCGAAGGAGGTGCTGGTCACCTCGATGCGCAGCCATCAGAAGTACTTCGCGCTGGAGACCGCTGACGGCGCGCTCGCAGACCGCTTCGCGGTTGTCGCCAACATGGCGAGCGAGCCGAAGCGCGACGCCACCATCATCGCCGGCAACGAGAAGGTGCTGCGGGCCCGGCTGTCGGACGCCAAGTTCTTCTGGGACCAGGACCGCCGCACCCCATTGGCCGACCGCCGCGAGGCCCTGCGGGACGTCAAGTTCTACGAGCGCCTCGGCAGCATGGCGGACAAGGTCCAGCGCTTCGCGCAACTGGCCGTCGAGATCGCCCGGCGGATCGGCGCCGACGCCGACCAGGTGCGGCGCGCGGCGACCCTGTGCAAGGCCGACCTGACCACCGGCATGGTCGGCGAGTTCCCGGAGTTGCAGGGCGTCATGGGGCGTTACTACGCCATCGATGCCGGCGAGGACGCCGCGGTCGCCGAAGCGATCGCCGAGCACTACTCGCCGCTCGGCCCGGGCGACAGCTGCCCGACGGCGCCGGTTTCGGTGGCGGTGTCGCTGGCCGACAAGATCGACACCCTGGTCGGGTTCTTCGCCATCGACGAGAAGCCGACCGGCTCGAAGGACCCGTTCGCGCTGCGTCGCGCGGCGCTCGGCGTGATCCGACTGATCATCGAGAACGACCTGCGGCTGCCGCTCGTCTCCCTGTTTGCGTCTGCGTTCGAACGCTTACCTGCTGAAGTCCAAGCGCATAGCTTGGAGTTGGCGGCATCTCGTATCGGGGGTCGCGAAGTACCTGCTGGGCAATTTACCGAGTATTCGTTGCTACCCTTCTTCGCCGACCGTCTGAAGGTCCATCTGCGCGAGCAGGGCGTGCGGCACGACCTGATAGCCGCGGTATTTGAGCTGGGTGGCGAGGACGATCTGGTCCGCCTGCTGGTCCGCGTGCATGCGCTGGCCGACTTCCTCGGCACCGAGGACGGCGCGAACCTGCTGACCGGATTCCGGCGCGCCTCGAACATCCTGCGCGCCGAGGAGAAGAAGGACGGCGTGTCGCACGCGGCGGAACCCGAGGCGAACCGGCTGGTTCAGCCCGAGGAATCGGCGCTGAACGCGGCGCTGGAGGCGGTCGAGCCGGAAATCGAGTCGGCGTTGAAGGTCGAGGACTTCGCCCGGGCGATGGCGACGCTGGCGACCCTGCGGGCGCCGATCGACGCGTTCTTCGAGAAGGTCACGGTGAATGCCGACGACGCGGACCTGCGCGTCAACCGCCTGCGGCTGCTGGCCCGGGTGCGTACCGAGATGAGCCGGGTGGCGGACTTCGCCCGGGTCGAAGGCTGAGTGATTCGGGCGCCGGGCGACCGGAAAGGAGTGAGGCAATGACCAAGTGGGTTTACGGCTTCGGCGGCGGCACGGCGGATGGTCGCACCGACATGAAGAACCTGCTGGGCGGCAAGGGCGCCAATCTGGCCGAGATGAGCTCGATCGGCCTGCCGGTCCCGCCCGGATTCACGGTCACTACCGAGCTCTGCACCCACTACTACGCCAACGACCGCAAATATCCGGACGACCTGACGGCGCAGGTCGAGGCCGCCCTGCAGAAGGTCGAGGCCGAGGTCGGCATGGCGTTCGGCGACGCCGCGAACCCGCTGCTGGTGTCGGTGCGTTCCGGCGCCCGTGCCTCGATGCCGGGCATGATGGACACGGTCCTGAACCTCGGGCTGAACGACACCACGGTGGTCGGGCTGATCAGGCGCTCCGGCGACCGGCGCTTCGCCTATGACAGCTACCGTCGCTTCATCCAGATGTATTCCGACGTGGTGCTGAACGTGGACCACTACCACTTCGAGGAGCTGATGGAGCTGGCGAAGGAGGAGAAAGGCGTCGAACTCGACACCGACCTCGACGCCGACGACCTCGCCGCCCTAACCCGGCAGTACAAGGACAAGGTTCTCGAGGAGACCGGCAAGCCGTTCCCCGAGGATCCGCGCGACCAGCTGTGGGGCGCGATCGGGGCGGTGTTCGGATCCTGGATGAACCAGCGCGCCATCGTGTACCGGAAGCTGAACGCGATCCCCGAAAGCTGGGGCACCGCGGTCAACGTCCAGGCCATGGTGTTCGGCAACATGGGCAGCGACTGCGCCACCGGCGTCGCCTTCACCCGCGATCCCTCGACCGGCGAGAACGTCTTCTACGGCGAGTTCCTGGTGAATGCCCAGGGCGAGGACGTGGTCGCCGGCATCCGTACCCCGCAGCAGCTCACCATCGCCTCCAGGCGCGTCCAGGGCTCCGATCTGCCGTCGATGGAAGAGGTGATGCCGGAGGTCTTCGGCCAGCTCTGCGAGGTCCGCGAGAAGCTGGAGCGGCACTACCGCGACATGCAGGACATCGAGTTCACGGTGCAGCAGCAGAAGCTGTACATGCTGCAGACCCGCAACGGGAAGCGCACCGTCCATGCCGCCCTCAAGATCGCCGTCGACATGGCGTCCGAGGGGCTGATCAGCAACGACGAGGCGGTCGCCCGGATCGAGCCGCGCGGCCTCGACCAGTTGCTGCACCCGACCCTCGACCCGAAGGCCGAGCGCCGAGTCGTCGCCAAGGGGCTGCCGGCTTCGCCGGGCGCCGCGTCCGGCAAGGTGGTGTTCTCGGCCGACGCCGCCGAGGCCGAGGCCCGCAAGGGCGAGCGGGTGATCCTGGTGCGGGTCGAGACCAGCCCCGAGGACATCCACGGCATGCACGCCGCCGAGGGCATCCTGACCACCCGCGGCGGCATGACCAGCCACGCCGCGGTGGTGGCCCGCGGCATGGGCCGGCCCTGCGTGTCGGGCGCCGGCCAGATCCGCGTCGACTATGCCAACGGCACGTTCTTCGTCGGCGACGTCACGGTGAAGCTCGGTGACCGCATCACCATCGACGGCGGCACCGGCGAGGTGATGCTGGGCGAAGTGCCGACCGTGCAGCCGGAGCTGTCGGGCAATTTCGCGACCATCATGGGCTGGGCCGACAAGGTCCGCCGCATGCGGGTGCGGACCAACGCCGAGACCCCGGCCGATGCCCAGGCCGCCCGCGAGTTCGGCGCCGAGGGCATCGGGCTGTGCCGGACCGAGCACATGTTCTTCGAGGGCGACCGCATCGTCGCCATGCGCGAAATGATCGTCGCCTCCGACCAGAAGGGCCGGCGGGCGGCGCTCGCCAAGCTGCTGCCGTACCAGCGCCAGGACTTCGTCGAGCTGTTCCGGATCATGGCCGGGCTGCCGGTGACGATCCGCCTGCTCGACCCGCCGCTGCACGAGTTCCTGCCGCATACCGACGAGGAGATGAAGCAGGTCGCCGATGCCGCCGGTATCTCGGTCGAGACCGTGCGCCGGCGGGCGCTGGAGCTGAAGGAGTCCAATCCGATGCTCGGCCATCGCGGCTGCCGGTTGGCCATCACCTTCCCGGAGATCTGTGAGATGCAGGCCCGGGCGATCTTCGAGGCGGCGGCCGAGATCGCCAAGATCGGCGACGGCGCCCCGGTGCCGGAGGTGATGATCCCGCTGGCCGCGACCGAGAAGGAGATTTCCATCCTGAAGGCGATCATCGACCGGATCGCCGGCGAGGTGAAGGGCGAGACCGGCGTCGACCTCGACTACATGGTCGGCACCATGATCGAGCTGCCGCGCGCCGCCCTGCAGGCCGGCAAGATCGCCGAAGTGGCGGAATTCTTCAGCTTCGGCACCAACGACCTGACCCAGACCACCTACGGCCTGTCGCGCGACGACGCCGGTTCGTTCCTCGGCGAGTATGTCGACAAGGGTATCGTCGAGACCGACCCGTTCGTCAGTCTCGACCAGGAGGGGGTGGGCGAGCTGGTGCGGATCGCCGTCGAGCGTGGCCGGGCCACCCGCCCGGACCTGAAGCTCGGGATCTGCGGCGAGCACGGCGGCGACCCGGACTCGATCGGATTCTGCGAGAGCGTCGGCCTCGACTACGTCAGCTGCTCGCCGTTCCGAGTGCCGATCGCCCGCCTTGCGGCCGCCCAGGCGACCATCGCCGAGCAGGCGCAGAAGCTGGCGGCGGAGTAGGGGCGGGCGCCCGTCGCTTCGTGAGTCCCGGGTCGCGCTGCGCTTGCCCGGGATGACGACGGGGTAGGGAAGGGCGCCTACTCTCCTTGTGGCCGACCCGGACGCTCGTCGCTGACACGCGCCCTCCGGAATGACGGCGATGGTGGGGAAATCGCGAGCTTGGACCGCTCCGTCCTCCCTCTCCTTTTCGTCATCCCGGGCAAGCGAAGCGAGACCCGGGACCCACCCGCCGCTCCGGCGTGTGCCGTCGGCCTACTTGCCCGGCCTGAACGCCTCGAACGCGTCCTTCCAGTCCGGGTGCCAGCGCGACAGCGGCGGGCGGTTCTCGGTGATGTCGCCGGCCGCCCACAGGATGCGGTCGCGGTCCATCTCCGGTGTCACCTCGTTGTCCGGGCAGACGATGTAGAAGTCGCCGGCTCTCAGCGACGCTTCCATACGCTCGACCACCTGGTCGGGCGTCCACGCCCCGTCGGCTTTCGGTCGGTCCCCGGTGGCGGTCCAGCCAGGCACCAGCAGGTGGGCGCTGACCCGGCAGCCGTCGGTGTTGCGCAGCTCGTGCTGCAGCGCCTCGGAGTAAGTCTTCACCGCCGACTTGGTGACGTTGTAGGCGGCGTTGCCGGGCGGGTTGGTGATGCCCTGCTTGGAGCCGCAGTTGACTACCATGGCCGACTCGCCACGCTCGACCATGCGCGGCACGAAGGCGTTCACGCCGTTCAGGACGCCCCAGAAGTTGACCGCCAGGGCCTTGTGCCAGTCTTCCGGCTTGCCCCACACCCCGCCGCCGGTGCGGGTCACGGCGTTGTTCATCAGCACCGCCACCGGGCCGAGGCGCTCCTCGACGGTGGCGGCGGCCGCGTCCATCTCGGCGGCGCTGGAGACGTCGGCGGCGATCGCGATCGCGGTCTGGCCGTGCGCCGCCGCCCGCTCGGCGACCTTGTCCAGCGCCGGCTTCAGCGCCGCGTCCGAGACGTCGATCAGGCAGACCGGCATGCCGAGCTCGGCGAAACGCAGGCAGGCGGCCAGACCGATGCCGCTCGCGGCGCCGGTGACCACGGCGGCATGCTGGGAGTCGAGGGCGGGATCGGCCATGGCACGGGCTCCGGGCTGGGGCGGGCCGCCATGGTTCCGGCTGCGGGGCCGCCGGTCAACTGTCGGCGGTCAGGCTTCCGCCAGCATGCGTTCGGCGTTCCCGCCGGCCACCTGGTCGCGCTCGGCCGGCGACAACCGGGCCTGGCGGACCGCGTCCAGGCAGCGGGCGTCGTCGAACACCGGACTGTCGCTGCCGAACAGCACCCGGTCGGCGCCGTAGACCTCGGCGGCCAGGGCGATCGCCCGCGGACCGAGCGAGGCGGCGTCGACGTACAGCGGCCGCAGGCTCCGCGACGGGGCCGGGGCTTCCGGATGCCGCAGCGCATAGACATGGTCCATGCGCTCGATCACGAAGGGCAGGGTGCCGCCGAGGTTGGCGACCTGCACCGGTACCGACGGATACGGCGCGAGGAAATCGGTCAGTGCCAGCGTGACCATCACCTCGGTCATGCGGTTCTGGATGTCCACCGTCACCCGCCGATGGACGACGCTGTCGGAATGCGGAGCCGGGGCGTCGACGGCACCGGCGACCGCGTCGGGCAGCGGTCCGGGATGCACGAACACCAGGCCGCCGATCGCGGCGGCGAGCTCGAACAGCGGCCGCATGCGTTGCGCCGACGCCACGCTGACGAAGGCATCGCCGGGCAGGATCATGCCGCTGAGGCCGAGGCCACGGGCCCGCCGGTACTCCTCGGCGGCGGCATCAGGGTCGGCGAGCGGCAGGGCGGCAACGCCGGAGAACCGGTCGGGATGCCGGCGCACCAGCTCGGCGACGCCGTCGTTGAACGCCCGTACCAGCGGCAGGGCCTCGGCGGCCGGCCGCGAGTCGATCCCGAACAGCCCGGGCAGCGACAGCAACTGGCGGTCGACGCCGAGGGTCTCCATCCGGCCCAGCCGCGCCTCCAGGTCGTCATAGGCGCGGCCGTAGGGCATCCGCGTGCGGTAGATGCCGAAGCTCTCGCCGCCGCCGGGCTCGGCCCGGATGTCCGGCGCCTCGCGGCGGTTCCGCAGGGCGGCCACCAGCGGCGCGGGCAGGAAATGCGCGTGGGAGTCGATGACGGGCGGCATGGCGGTTCGCCTGGTTGGAGGGGGTCGCAAAAAGGGGCCGCCGCGGCGACCCCTTTTCGAGTTCCGGGCAGACGCAGGCGCGTCGGCTACGCCGCCTGCGCCTTCTTCAGCGCCGCCAAGCCGTCGTCGAGCGCCTTGGTCATCTTGTCGAACAGCTCGTCGATCTGGCTGTCGGTGATGATCAGCGGCGGCGTGAAGGCCACCGCGTCGCCGATGTTGCGCACGATCAGGCCGTGCTCGCCCGCCGCCTTGTAGACCAGCGTGCCGGCGCCGGCCTTCGCATCGAACGGCGCTTTGGTGGCCTTGTCGGCGACGATCTCGATCGCGCCCATCAGGCCGCGGCCGCGGGTCTCGCCGACCAGCGGATGGTCGATCAGGCCGTGCAGGCGCTTCTGGAAGTGCGGGCTGACCGACCGGACGTGGCCGAGCATGTCGCGCTCCTCGTAGATCTTGAGGGTCTCGAGCGCGACCGCCGCACACACCGGGTGGGCGGAGTAGGTGTAGCCATGGCCGAGAACGCCGAGGTCGGCGCTGGCCTGGGCGATCGGCTGGTAGACCTCGTCGCTGATCATGACCGCCGAGATCGGCAGGTAGCTCGACGACAGCGCCTTGGCGCAGCTCAGGATGTCGGGCTTGATCCCGACCGTCTCGGAGCCCCAAAAGTTGCCGGTGCGCCCGAAGCCGCAGATCACTTCGTCGGCGACCATCAGCACGTCGTATTTCTTCAGGACCGCCTGGATCTTCTCGAAATAGGTCTTCGGCGGCACGATCACGCCGCCGGCGCCCTGGATCGGCTCGGCGATGAATGCCGCGACGGTCTCCGGGCCTTCCTCGAGGATCATCTTCTCCAGGTCGTCGGCCATCCGGGTGGCGAAGGCTTCCTCGCTCTCGCCCTCGAGGCCGAAGCGGTAGTAGTGCGGGTTAGAGGTGTGCTTGAAGCCGGGCAGCGGGAGGTCGAAGCCGGGATGGTTGACCGGAGTGCCGGTCAGGCTGGCGGACGCGATGGTGACGCCGTGGTAGCCCTTGATCCGGCTGATGAACTTCTTCTTGGCATGGCGGCCGCGGGCATTGTTGTAGTACCAGACCAGCTTGATGACCGTGTCGTTCGCCTCGGAACCCGAGGAACAGAAGAACACCTTCGACATCGGTACCGGCGCCAGCCCGATCAGCTTCTCGGCCAGGTCGATACCCGGCAGGTGCGCCTTGTGGGCGAAGGTGTGGTAGTAGGGCAGCTTCTCCATCTGGGCGGTCGCGGCCTTGACCAGACGCTTCTCGTTGAAGCCGAGAGAGGCGCACCACAGCCCGGCCATCGCCTCGAGATACGGCTTGCCGGCGTCGTCGTAGACGTAAACGCCGTCGCCGCGCTCGATGATCATCGGGCCCTCTTGCTCGTGGGCCTTGGCGTTGGTGTAGGGATGCAGGAAATAGGCGACGTCACGCGCTGCCGGTGAATTCGGCTGGAAGCTCATGGTGTTCTCCCGGGACGGGGTATGAGATGACTTGCCGAAGAGCTTATCACGCCTTTTATTGCGCGAAAGGGGGCGTGATCGGGTGACGCAGGGCTCTGCTGACAGGTTTCGGCCATTGCAGGCGCTGTCCCCCGCCGAGCGCGAGTTGGTGCGGGCGGTGTTGGGCGACCATCCGGTGTTCCGGCTGTACTTCGAGTCCGGGCTCGATGCGGCGGCGGGCGGCGACCTCAGTCGGACGGTCTTGCTGGGCCGGACCGGTGCCGGCGCGGTGCTTGCGATCGATTTCGACGACGTGACGGTCCGGACCGTCATCGGCCAGCTGGACCAGGATGAACTGGCCGCGGCCTGTGCGGTCGGCCGCCGCGCCGAGCTGCATGTCGAGCCGGCGCTGCGGGCCGCCGTTGCGGCGCTCTGCTCGGGCCGGATCGCGGCGGACCAGACCATCCGGTACTACGTTCGCGCGGTCGGCGCGGAGCCACCGCCGGACCCGCGCTGTCGGCGGCTTGGGCCCGATGACTACGCGATGCTCGCGGCCCTGTTCCGCCAGCATCATCCCTCCACCATCTTCTCGCGGTGGATGCTCGACGATAGCCTGGTCGGATTGTTCGAGGGCGACGAGATGCGCGCCTGTGGCGGCGTGATCGCCCGGCATGCCGGACTGGGTACCGTGAATCTCGGGAACTTCCTGACACTTCCGGCGCACCGGGGCGAGGGGCTGGCCCGGGTCGTCATGGCGAGCCTGCTGTCAGCGCTGTCGTCCGACGGTATCCGGCTCGCCACGCTCGGCGCTACCGCGGAGAATCGCCCGGCCTGCCGCAGCTACGAGGCGATGGGCTTCCGGTTGCTGGACGAGCGTGCCGAACTGGTCGTCGGAGCGGCGTGAGGCCGGCCTTAGTGCGGGATGCCGCTAGAGCATCCTCGGTATGAGTGGAATCGGTTGAAGGATTCCCAAACCGGGTGATGTGTGATTCGCTCTCTCGACATCGACATATTGTGGGAGGGAGCGATGGCATGGCGTCGAGGGCAGGGCTATTCGCAAGATCTGCGCGACCGGGTGCTTGCGGCGGTTGACGGCGGTCTCGGCG
>Ga0222689_1000050_pt1 | contig 83217 bp, 85 predicted proteins | sample AntAcemetage1231_FD_179838 | JGI IMG/M metagenome (GOLD analysis project Ga0222689, IMG submission 179838) | Saline water microbial communities from Ace Lake, Antarctica - #1231 | ecosystem: Environmental > Aquatic > Non-marine Saline and Alkaline > Saline | place: Antarctica: Ace Lake...
CCTAAGTACATAACTAAGAGTTTCGTCAATCCTGCCGATTATGAGAACAACGATATTTACGAATATATCATCAGTGGCATTAGGTAGTAGAATTTGGGTTTAAACCTAAAAAGGGTTTGATTGCACTTCAAAACTAAGACATGCTGGGAATTATTTTAATCTATTTCATCGGAAAGCAGTTTTTTGAATTGGCTATAACTTATCAAAAAAGTAAATGGCCTTATGCCATAGCAGGGGTAGTGTCCTATTATGTAGGGACATTTATCGCAGGTATCGGCATTGCCATTTTCATGGAGTATAATCGTGCAGGCTCTATAGATGAAATGAATGATTTTGTTCTCAACCTCATTGCACTACCCTTCGGTTTGGTCTGCTGTTATGGTCTGTATAAGCTATTGGAGCGTAACTGGAAACTAAACCTATCTCAATCTAATCCTGATGTCTTAGATCAAAATATTTGAGAATGATCTATCCTGCCGCAAGAATTAACCTAGTTTTGAGCTGATGTGCCAGTTCGGTTAATCCTTAATCAGCTCCAATCATAAAGGATGAACTCAAGGAAAACGATCATGTTTTTCACGGTCTGAATTAGTTAGAAATTCTAAAGACTTTGCATTTTTTTGTCTTTCCAGTCGGTAGTTGATAGTAATACTATTATATTTGTGATTAATAATCGCAAAAAGATTGGTAAACATACCGATATCCCGATTGTTGTGTCAGTATTGTTATGGAAAATCTATTAGGACAAATTCAAATCAAAGTCAATGAGAAAATTTTTCTCAAAGATCCAAACTCGTCTGAACTAGGCAAGAGAATCATTAGTGGCAGTATCACTATGATTGATGAAATAGGCTTGGAGTGTTTTACATTTAGGAAGCTTGCGATGAAGCTAGAAACAACGGAGAGCTCAATTTATCGATACTTTGAAAGTAAAAACAAGTTACTCATCTACCTAACTTCGTGGTATTGGGGATGGTTGGAGTACAAGCTTGTTTTTTCAACGACTAATATTGCATTGCCAGAAGAAAAGTTAAAGGTTGCGATTAGAGTCCTTGCGGATGACAAGGATGAAGTTGACAACTACGGTCACGTTAATATGGGGCTACTGAACCGAATAGTGATATCTGAATCTTCAAAAGCCTATTTAACAAAGGAGGTAGATGAATCGAATCGAGTTGGATTTTTCGAAGGCTATAAAAGACTTGTAAATAGGATTGGTGAAATAGTGCTTAACATCAACCCGAAGTTTCCATATCCTCTTACATTGATTTCAACGATTGTAGAGGGTATACATCATGAGAAGTATTTCGCAGATCATTTGCCGGCACTCACTGATATCAAGAACAATTCTTCTGAATTAGCACTATTTTATACCGATATGGCTTTGGCAACTATAAATCAAAAAAGCTAGCAGATGGAACAATACCTTAGTCTAACTCCGCTTAAGCGTTTTTTGAACATGCTAAAAATCGACAAACAGGAGATTTTGAGTATTTATGTTTACGCGCTTTTTAGTGGGATAGTGACACTATCATTACCATTAGGCATTCAAGCAATTATTAACCTAATAGGAGGGGGGCAAGTTTCAACCTCTTGGATAATACTGGTGATTTTTGTGATAGCCGGTGTTGGAATAACTGGAGTAATGCAAATTATGCAGCTCAGTATCTCTGAAAATCTACAGCAGAAAATATTTACCCGTTCCGCATTTGAGTTTGCATACCGCATTCCTAGAATGAAGCTAGAAGCTGTAGATAAAGAGTACATTCCAGAGCTTGTCAATAGATTCTTTGACACACTGGCAGTTCAAAAAGGCTTGTCTAAAATCTTGCTGGATTTTTCAAGTGCTTCACTCCAAGTAGTTTTCGGACTTATTCTTTTGTCTCTCTATCATCCGTTTTTCATCTTGTTCAGCTTAGTGCTTGTGCTCACTGTTTATTTGATTTTTAGGTTTACAGCCCCCCAAGGATTGCGAACAAGCCTTAAAGAGTCTAAGTACAAATATGAAGTGGCCCATTGGTTGGAAGAATTAGCGAGGTCGATGGAGACATTCAAACTTGCAGGTAATTCGCCTTTGCCTTTGGAGAATACTGATGAGTTGATGCAAGACTATCTTGATTCAAGAAAGGCTCATTTCAGAACCCTTTTGAATCAATACATTTATTTGGTTGGATTTAAAGTAGTTGTAGCAGCAGGCTTACTTCTTATCGGAGGTCTTCTTGTAATAAATCAACAAATGAACATCGGTCAATTTGTTGCCTCTGAAATCATTATTATCCTAGTTCTTGCATCCATTGAAAAGCTTATTCTAAGTTTAGAAACTATTTATGACGTATTAACTGCAATTGAAAAAATTGGACTTGTCGCTGATATTCCGCTTGAAAGAAGCAATGGTACATCTGTCGATTTAAGTGCTGAAAAAGGCATTGCAATAAGTCTGAATGCGCTTTCTCATAAATTTGAAGATTCAAAAGAAGAGATTCTTAAGAATATCACTTTAGAGATCGAAGCCAGTGAAAAAATATGCTTGTCTGGCTTTGAAGGTTCCGGGAAATCACTCTTGCTTCAATTGATTGCGGGCTTGTATGAAGATTTTTCAGGTTCAATTAGCTACCATGGAATTCCGATTGGTAATTGGTGTAAAGAAGAACTCAGATCTCATATTGGTGATAGCCTTTCCAAAGAGGAAATTTTCAAAGGTTCTCTGCTTGAAAATATAACTTTAGGAAAGAAAGAATTATCTCTTGCTGACGTCAAGGCCGCTTCTAATGTTGTAGGTTTGAATACTTTCGTTAACGGCCTTTCAGAAGGCTACAATACCTTATTAATTCCTGAGGGAAAAAATCTGCCTAAATCGGTGAGATTAAAAATCATGTTGGCAAGATGTATTATTGGAAAACCCAAACTTATTATTTTAGAAGGAAACTTTAATCAACTTAAAATTGAAAATAAAGAACGGCTGATGAATCACTTGATTGGATGTGATTCAACAGTAATTGCTGTTTCAAATGACCCAAAAGTAGCGGCTCAGTTCAATCGGGTGTTTGTCTTAGACAAAGGTCAGATAATTGGTGACTCTTCCCTGGATAAACTCAAAGAAAAAGAATGGTTCTCCACCGTTTTTCAATCTGCTCAATAAAATGCTAAATATTAGTAAAAATAGAATTGATGGAAAGATTGACACGAAGTTATTTCGTTCATTCTCGATGGTAAAAGACTATAGATCGATAAAAATCTTTACCCGATTACTTGTGATTTCATCTGTTGTGCTCTTCGTAGTTATGTTTTTACCTTGGACTCAAAATATTAGGTCAAGAGGATTTGTAACGACACTAACTCCCGACCAAAGGCCTCAAACCATTAACTCGATTATAGCTGGTAGGATTGAGAACTGGTTCGTAAAAGAAGGTGACTTTATCCATAAAGGGGATACTATCATGTTTATTTCTGAGATCAAAGATGAATACTTTGATCCACAATTACTGGCCAGAACAGAAGAACAAATAATTTCGAAGGAGCTGACTGTGGTCGCTTACATGGATAAAGTTAAGTCACTTGACAATCAAATTGATGCCATGTTTTTAACTAAAAAGTTGAAATTGGAGCAGGCTAAAAACTATGTAAAACAAGCGCGATTAAAGATCCAATCTGATAGTATAGACTTCCAAGCAGCGATAATCAATTTAGAAATTGCGAACAATCAGCTCGGAAGAATGGAACAGCTTTATAAAGAAGGGCTTAAGTCTCTGACTGATTTGGAAACCAGAAGACTCAAACTGCAAGAAACTCAAGCTAAAAGAATAAGTGCTGAAAATAAATTGCTCGGTAGCAGAAATGAACTGATTAATGCAGAAGTTGAATTGGGCTCTATCGAAAATCAATATGCCGATAAACTTGCCAAAGCGGAATCTGAAAAATATGCATCTTTATCTAACATGTATGACGCAGAAGCTGTTGTGACAAAAATGCAAAATCAATACATGAATTATTCTATCCGGTCCGGGTTTTACTACATCACAGCTCCTCAAGATGGTTATGTGACTAAAGCCATTCGTTCCGGAATAGGAGAGACTGTAAAAGAAGGAGAAGAGTTAGTGAGTGTTATGCCTAATGTATATGACCTTGCCGTTTCAATGTATGTACGTCCTCTTGATTTGCCTCTGCTTCAGAAAGGACAAACAGTTAGATTTATGTTTGATGGATGGCCTACGGTAGTGTTTTCGGGGTGGCCGAACCTGTCATATGGAACATTCGGTGGTGTCGTCGTTGCGGTTGATAATTTTATCAGTGAAAATGGACAGTATCGAATACTAGTCGCTCCTGATCCTCAAGATATAGAATGGCCAGAAGCGTTGAGAGTAGGCGCAGGTGCTAATGGAATGGCCCTCTTGAAAGATGTACCTATTTGGTATGAACTATGGCGGAACCTGAATGGTTTTCCCCCGGATTACTATCAGCTGGAAGAAAAAGAGTCTCTAAAAAAATAACACCTTACTTTGATAAATTTGAGACACATATTTTTCCTTTTTATATTAATTCCAATTGGCACTTTTTCTCAGCTTAAAGTTGGCGTGCTAACAGAAAAGCAAGTGCTGTGGTATGTCAGAAATTATCACCCAATTGCGATACAAGGATCTCTTCTTTTAGATCAAGGGGAAAGCACTGTAAGGAGTGCTAGAGGAGATTTCGACCCTTACCTCAAAGGCGATTTGAATCAAAAATACTTTGACGATAAAGAGTATTTTAGTATTCTTAATGGAGGGCTCGTTGTGCCCACTTGGTATGGTATAGAATTAAAAACTGGGTATGATCAGAATAGAGGTGCTTTTTTAGATCCAGAGAATAATGTTCCAGATAATGGATTGTGGTATGCTGGGATTTCTGTACCTCTTGGACAAGGATTGATAATCGATAAGAGAAGAGCGACTTTGAGGCAAGCTCAAATATTTGCGGAATCTACTCTTGTTGAACGGCAATCTCTTATGAACGACCTCTTTTTTAATGCGATTAATCAGTATTGGAAATGGGTAGAAGCTTGGAACCAAATTCAAGTTTTTGAAGAAGCAGTTGAGCTCGCACAAACCCGTTTTGCTGGTGTTAAACGAAGCTTTGAATTTGGTGATGTGCCAGCTATAGATACCCTTGAGTCCTTGATTCAATTTCAAAATAGACAAATTAGCTTGGGGCAAGCAAGAATTAATTATCAGAAGGAAAGCTTTGACTTGTCCAATTATCTTTGGTTCGAAGAAAATACACCTTTAGAGATCTCAGATGAATTGCAGGCACCGGCATATAAAAGTATTGAATTGATCGAAGTTGGAAATGCTTTTGACTTTCAAAATAGATTAGAAAGGCTCCCTCTGACACACCCTGAAATGCAGTTGGTAGATTATAAACTGAGCTCACTCGAAATTGATCGAAAGCTGAAAGCTGAAGGATTAAAGCCTAAAGTAAATCTGAACTATAATGCGCTGAATGAGCCAGTCTCGGGTGATGCCTTCGATCAATACTCAAGCCAGAATTATAAATGGGGTGTTGGTTTTAGCTTTCCTTTATTTTTGCGCGAACAACGTGGGAATTTAGAACTGACAAAACTGAAAATTCAAGATACAGAACTAAGTCGCCAGCAAAAACTATTGGAATTGCAAAATAAGCTAAGAAGCTATTACAATGAACAATTAATTCTTGATGGACAAATAAACTTGTTCTCCACTACAGTAGATAATTATGAGCGCTTGTTTGAAGGAGAAGTACAAAAATTTGATAGCGGAGAAAGCTCTCTCTTTCTTATCAATTCTCGCGAAATGAACTTGATTCAGGCTCGGTTAAAGTTGGTGGAGTTAATCGCGAAATACAACATTGCTATCAAGGGCTTAGGTTGGGCTTCAGGCAATTTATACCAAAACTAGATGAGTTAACTTTAACCAACTCATTATGTGTCCCGCAAAAACCGACATTACAACATTGAACTAAGCTTGATCCTTATCTAGAAATTAACAAAACATTTTTGATTTATGACCTCTTTACTTAAACACTTCAAACAAGATTTTCCTGCTAGTATAGTAGTTTTTCTCGTAGCACTTCCATTGTGTCTGGGAATCGCATTAGCCTCAGGTGCACCGTTGTTTTCAGGATTAATCGCTGGAATTATTGGTGGAATTGTTGTCGGAATGCTCAGTAATTCTCAACTCAGTGTTAGTGGCCCAGCTGCAGGACTTGTTGTCATTGTGCTCAACGCCATTGATACTCTAGGAGGCTATGAGAGCTTTCTGCTTGCAGCGGCCTTGGCAGGAGTGTTTCAGCTGGTATTTGGGTTTTTGAAGTTGGGAATCATTGGCCATTATTTTCCTTCTTCGGTGATTAAAGGAATGCTCGCGGCAATTGGATTGATTCTTATTTTAAAGCAGATTCCTCATCTTTTCGGTTTCGATTCAGATGCCTTTGGTGAAATGGAATTCTTTCAATCAGATGGCTCAAACACGATCTCTTACTTGCTTTCAACTTTTGATCATGTTTACATGGGAAGTATGATTGTCGGGATATTCTGCCTGTTGTTACTAGTGCTTTGGGATACCCAATTAATTAAAGGCAATAAAGTTCTGAAGCAAGTTCCAGGTGGTGTTTTGGCTGTGGTTGTTGGAATTGTATTGAACTTTGTTTTTGTTTCATTCTTTCCAGATCTCGCTATTGACGGAAGTCATTTAGTAAGCATCCCGGTAATTGGGAGCATGGCATCCTTGCAAAGTGAGATATTGACTCCGAATTTTTCCGCAATTACTGATTTTAATGTTTTTATTGTAGCAGTTACCTTAGCTATTGTTGCAAGCCTTGAAACCTTACTGAGTATTGAAGCTGCAGATAGAATCGATCCGCAAAAAAGGAGGACATCAACAAATACCGAATTGAAGGCTCAAGGGGTCGCTAATGTCGCAAGTGGATTATTAGGTGGATTGCCAATTACTGCGGTGATCGTTCGTAGCTCGGCCAATGTAGACGCAGGAGCGAAATCTAAAATGTCGGCGGTATATCATGGTATTCTGCTCATTCTCGCTGTGGTTGCATTTCCCAGCTTGGTGAATTCAATTCCACTAGCGGCATTGGCTGCTATTCTAGTATTGCTTGGATACAAGTTGACTAAACCAGCATTGTATCGCCAGCAACATGCGAATGGTAGGGAGCAATTCATCCCTTTCATAAGCACAGTAATTGCCATACTATTCACTGACTTATTAATTGGAATATTAATTGGTATGGCTGTAGGGGTTTACTTTATTTTGAAAGAAAATTATAAAGTCCCTTACCACTATCACCAAGAAGAATTAGATGAAGAAGGCAACATGCTAATCAAAATAAGACTCAGCGAACACGTCTCATTTTTAAATAAAGCCAGCCTTCAACTTGCGCTTGAAAATCTTGCTCCAGGATCACACGCGGTTGTCGACGGTACCCGATCTAGCGATATACATTTTGATGCTCTAGAAGTTATTCATAATTTTAAAAGCAGAGCCCATGAAAAGAATATCACCATGGAACTGATTAACATTCCAGAAATCCAAAAACAAGATAAACACTAATTTACTATGAAGAATTTTTATAAGCAACTGTTTGAAAACAACAGAAAATGGGTCGATGAGAAATTGAGCCAAGACAGCGAATATTTTAGTAGACTAGCGAACGGTCAAAAACCAGCTTTTTTGTGGATTGGATGCGCTGATAGTCGAGTTCCTGCTAACGAAATCACCGGAACTAACCCGGGTGAAGTTTTTGTTCATAGAAACATTGCCAATATGGTAATACACACGGATATGAACATGCTGAGTGTGCTAGATTATGCGGTGAATGTTCTTGAAGTACAACATGTAATAGTTTGTGGACATTACGGTTGTGGTGGTGTGGCAGCAGCCATGGAAAATAAACAGTTTGGTCTAATAGACAATTGGATTCGACACATCAAAGATGTATATAGAATTCATGCAATTGAGTTGGATAAAATTGAAGACAAGAATTTGAGGACTAGACGGTTTATCGAACTCAATGTCATCGAGCAAGTTTATGATTTAAGTAAGACCTCAATTGTGCAGAATGCATGGAGCGCAGGTAGACAAGTCGATGTACACGGATGGGTTTATGACATTAACAATGGAATTGTTAAAGATCTGGAAGTGACCATAAGTGATGACTCAAAGCTTGAAGCTGTTTATAAAGTGGCTTGCGAGCAGACTGCTAATGTTTAGATATTACAACGTATTACAAAACAAAAAACCCCGGAAGACCGGGGTTTTTTATTTAATAGAAGGACGAGTTTAAGCTTGTCCGAGTTTCTTAAGCATCTTGCCATGGGCCACTAACGCTTTCATAAATGTAGGTTGAACATTGTAAGGAAGATTGTATTCCTGAGCTGTTTCTTTTACAATTGATGAAATCTTCTTGTAGTGGATGTGACAAATATTAGGGAAGAGGTGGTGCTCAATTTGGAAATTAAGCCCTCCAACATACCAAGAGAAAAATTTGCTGTCAGGAGCAAAGTTCGTAGTGGTTCTCAATTGATGCTCTGCCCAACTGTCACGCACAATGTCATCTTTAGTAGATGGTTCTGGAAATTCTGAGGTCTCCATAACATGAGCAGGTTGGAAGATAATCCCTAGCATAAATCCTGCAATGAAATGCATCAACAGGAATCCAACAAGCACAATCCAAGGTGAAACCCCAAATAACAATGGAATACCAATTACGTAGAAGTAATAGAATACCCTATAAATTGTTAATCGAACAAATTCTTTGCGGAAAGTAGTGTTTTGAGTTTTGAATAAATCCATCTTCTCATAACGATATAGTTGCTTGTAATCTTTGGTTGTTGCCCAAATTATAGTCATCAATCCGTAGAGGAACCAAGCATAATAATGCTGGAAGCGATGAAAAGATTTCACCGGCTGGTGAGGACTGAAGCGCAATACCCCTCCTGGATCAATGTCTTCATCCATTCCATCGATATTGGTGTAAGTGTGGTGAAGAACATTGTGTTGAATCCTCCAATTAGTATCATACCCTCCAACCAAATTAACAATACGACTTACCCAGTCATTGAATGGCCTGTTGCGAGAATATGCTCCATGATTAGCATCGTGCATCACTGATAATCCAATTCCCGCCATACCAAATCCCATGATAGCAAAGGGAACCAATAACCACCAATTCGAAATGATACCGCTTAAAACGAAGAAATAAGGCACGAAATAAATAGCAAGCATGGCCACTGTTTTGTACTTCATGGCAGCGTTGCCGTGCTTGTCAATGTTTTTTGACTTAAAATATGCGTTCACACGCTTCCTCAATGTTTTGTGGAAGTCTTGTGTATTAACATTTACAGTCGGACTCGGAATATGAGACATAAGCTTATAAATTTTACTATTGCCGCAAATGTACGACCAATATTGTTCACTGTATATATGTAAACAGGTTTTCATCCATAATGTTGCGAATATAGTGGACAAATAAGTCTTTTATTATTGTTGGAAAGATGTACTTGATTCGGAGAGGGTTAGGTTCTCTCTTACTCTAAGATGTTGAGCTCTAGCTTAAACCCGACTCCATGAACATTTACAATAGAAACCGATGGGTCGAGTGCAAGGTACTTCCTTAATTTGGTGATAAAAACATCCATACTCCTACCAACGAAATAACTGTCATCTCCCCAAACCAGATTTCCAGCCAATTCCCTTTCTACGACATTTCCTTTGCGATCGCACAACAATTTTAAAAGATCTGCTTCTTTCTTAGTGAGCACTCGAGAGCCGCTTGGGTGATCGAGACTAAACCCATCTGGATTGAACCTATATTCACCTAGCTGATATTCTTTTTCCTTTTCTTCTGGCTTGGCATTTCCTGTGCGTTTGAGCAACGCCTGTATTCGAAGAATAAACTCCTCATGGCTGAAAGGCTTAGTGATGTAGTCGTCGGCTCCAGATTTAAAGCCTTCGATTTTATCCTCACTCATGCTTTTTGCCGTCAAAAAAATTATTGGAACATCAGCATTGATCTTTCTTATATCCTTTGCTAAACTGAAGCCGTCCTTTTTTGGCATCATCACATCTAACAAGCAAAGTTGGTAGGAATTAGCATTAAACTTTTGCAATCCTTCTTTGCCATCAGTGGCTAAGTGAACCTTGTAGCCCTCAGATTTTAATATGTCTTGAATTATGAAGCCTAAACTAGAGTCGTCTTCAACAAGAAGTACATTTACATCTTTCAGCCCCATAATTAACTAGTTTAGGTTAAATCTTAAGTTAAACTCACTGCCTTTGCCCAATTTGCTCTCAACATCAATCTTCCCTGAATGTGCTTCTACCACAGTTTTCACGTAGAATAATCCCAATCCAAAACCCTTTACATTGTGAATATTCCCTGTAGGAACACGGTAGAATTTCTCAAATATGTGCTTGAGATGTTCTGGAGCCATACCTATGCCTTTATCTTCAATTTTTAGAAACAGATTCTTGGAATTCGAATTCGTTGAGATCTTCACAATGGGCGCATCTTCAGTGTATTTGCAAGCATTGTCCAGCAAGTTGAAAATGATATTTGTAATGTGAACCCTGTCCCCCCGAATCATGAATTTCTCCGCATCTAAAGATTTGGTGATTGACCCACCCTTTTCTGCAATAACGACTTCGTAAGTGCGAACAGCCTTATCAATTAATGTGTGAAAATCTAGTACCTCTTCTTTTAGTTTTAATTGACCCGGCGATAGGGTTGCAATTTGCAAAACACGATCTACCTGAGATTTTAGACGGTTATTTTCATTTTGTATGAGGAGGGCGTATTGATGGATTTTTTCTGGATCGCTGCTTGTCTCCTTTTTCAACAGAACCTCAGTCCCCAACGATATTGTACTGATTGGGGTTTTTAGTTCATGTGTCATGTTGTTGATGAAGTCTGTTTTGACCTCAGAAATCCGCTTTTGTTTGATGATTACGATCAGCGCATAAGCAAAAAAGAAAACGATCAACAGTATCAATATGCTACTGAATATCCAAAAGTCCATCCGATCAAGTATGAAGGATTGTTTGCTCGGAAAGTAAACACCGAAATAATGTCCGTCCTTGTCAAATCGTTTTTGCAAACTGACTTCTTCTGCTTTTCCGATGATATCTTCAGAGCCGAATTTCACCTTTCCTCCAAAAACAATACTATCATTAAAACAGTCATAGATTCCATATTCGAAATCTTCTGTCAAGTTGCTATGACTGAATTCTTCTTTCAGCAAAGTCTCTAACAGGTAGGGGTGAAGGGTGTCGTTTATATTAGCGACAAAAAAGCTGGAGCTCACTTGTTTAACAGGTTCAACTACCGCGCTGTCTTTATTAATGGTCAATATTCGATCTACCACGGCTGACATGGCAATTGTAACCCTGTCGTTGAATTGTTTTTCCTGTAAATTGTACGCTTTCTTAACCCAGTATATCTGAGTGAACACAACACCCGAAATAGAGAGTAGGGCTAGCGTAATGAATATATATATGGTTTTTCTTGTCAAGACGGATACGAAGATAATGTAAGAACCCCAGAGAAGGAATACTTTAACATGCCTTTAACAGCCCGATGAAAGTAAAAAATATTTTGTCAATTCTAGTTGGAATCACAGGCTTACTTTCCTGCACGAAAGCTGATTTCAATACTTGGAGCTACTCCATTGAGTCGCCAGGTAATAGTCATAAAACCCGAACAATTTCTCAAGAGGATAGCGTAAGCTATTCTCAAGTACTACAAGACTCGGTGGTCTTAGAAGAGGAATGGCATCTTCCAAGTTTTTCAATTCTGAAGCGAAATGGAGAAAATGGGCTCGAATACACCGTGCTAAACAGCTATTTTCAAGGATTTCGTGCGATCCAAAATTATGCTGATAGCAGCTACTACAAGGGTCAAACAGAAATAATCGATGGCATAACTTGCAAACTTCAGGTTTTAGAACTTCAATCGGGCTATTTGGGAGCTTGGATAGACTCAAGCCAATCTAATGTACTCGAAGAATTTCCTGATCTTGAAGGACGAGCTGTGCGAATCAATCGATTTGTAGGTGAAGAGCGAGAATCATGGGAGCTCATTGAGGAAAGTAGATCAGTGATTCCTCCAATAGATACTTCCGGTAGCTTCGTTTTTCCTGAAGTTTGGCTGGTTGATCCTAGGGTGGGAACTCCTCAAGTAAATAATTTCTTACTCGAATTTGAGATAGAAGACTGGGAAACCAAGCTTCCACTAACTAATACTCATGTTTGCATTACACGCAATGACACAGTTTATTTCGATACATCTGCAGAGAAAACCGATCAGATCAAGATCTATCTACCAATAGATCACAAAGTTTTGGTAGAGGTTGGTGCAGACGATTACCTTTCAAAATCTGTAGCATTAGATCTGCGCAATGTTCCAGCAGAAAGACAAGAGGGAGGGTTCAGTACAATCTTGAATTTTACCTTGTTCAAAGATCAAGATGGTTTTGATAAATCACTGTTAGATCTGCCATTGGGAAAAGCAAAATACAATGAAGAACTTAATAATATCGAATTTGATTTAGACTATAGCAGAAGCAGGCAAACCTTGATTTTGGAATCTCTACAAACTCATTAACTCTTTAAATCGCGCCGATTGTCTTCGAGATACTTCCACGAGGGTGCCGTCTTTCAGCACCAATCTCAATCCCCCGTTGAACCAATTTTCAACGCTTTCAATCCACTTCAAGTTCACGATATGCTTTCTATTTGCTCTAAAAAATGCCTTCTCGTCAAGACGTTCTTCCAATGCATTTAAAGATTTGAGAATGAGTGGTTTGAATGTTTTAAAATAGACCCTAACATAATTCCCCTCTGATTCGAAAAGACGAACATCTTTCAGAGATACAAACCAACATTTTTCCCCATCCTTCAGGAAAATTTGATCCTCTTCCTGAAGTTTACCTTGATTCTCAGTAGCCTCGTTTTCTCGTGTAGATTTCTGTTCAAGTTCATCTTTCACCCGTTGAATAGCACTGCCCAGACGCTCTGACTCTACAGGTTTTAAGAGATAGTCCAATGCTGAAACGTCAAATGCTTTGAGGGCATATTCGTCGTAAGCGGTTACAAAAATCACTTCAGGCACCGTTTCTAAAGCTTCTAACATCTCAAACCCAGATTTGTCAGGCATTTGAACATCGAGAAAAATTAAATCAGGTGCCATTTCCTGAATCATTTTGATTCCCTCTTCGGCATTGGCACATTCCCCAATCACTTCAATTTCTGGAAATTCTTGCAGTAAGTTCGACAGTTCTTTCCTGGCTAATCTTTCGTCATCAATGATCAATGCTTTCATACTGTTTTCTATAAGGAATTAGAATACTTGCTTTTACATAGTCTCCGCTCGATTGAAGAGCGAATTTCGCTTCTGGTCCATACAGCGATTTAAGACGCTTCTCCGTGTTGGCAATACCAATACCTGTGCTTTCTCCTTTTGCTTTTAATTCACCTGTATTGGTAACTTCCACCAACAATTGTTCGGCAACCACATTTGCTTTAATTACAATCAAGCCTCCATGAACCAAATGTGAAATGCCATGTTTGATTCCATTCTCGACAATGGTTTGAAGCATCAAAGGTGGAAATGGAAAGTCTAAAGTCTCAGAAGAAGCCTCTATCGTCACCAACAGTCGTTCTTCAAATCGAATTTTCTCTAAACTGAGGTATTTTTCGACCAATGAAAGTTCCTCACTAAAGGGTACCAGTTGTCGTTTTGCAGACATTAGTATCGTTCGAAGAATACTCGATAATCCTGTTATTGCTTCTTTCGCTTTCGCGGGATTTTCATCCACCAAAGCCCGAATACTGTTCATGGCATTAAACATGAAGTGAGGGTTCATCTGCGCTTTAATTGAACTCAATTCAATTTCTGTCATCGAAGCCTTCAGCTTCAAATTATTGATTTCCTGCCTTTTATAGTTTTCAAAAATATGGATGGCGAAATACAACATGCTCCAAACTAAGAACAGCAGGCAGAAATTAAGAACATAAGTGAAAAAGCTCAAGTCGCTAAAGACCAAGACTTGTTTGGCATTTGGAATAAATAGGTCGTTTAAACTTCCGTACAAGAGCGTGTATACCAAACTCATCCCTAAAGTACCGAGGAAGATTCGTGGAATTATAGCCAAAATTCCGAGCTCATTCCATTTTAATTGTTGAACAATCTCCCGATAAACATGAGTGACGACAATACCGCAAACGCAAAGGAAAAACCCTGACAAGTAAACATCAGGCGTCAGTTTATTATTGAAGGAGGCGTTGAAAATATTGAGTACGATAATCACAATCCAACCAATGGTTTGCGTGATCCAATATATTCTTGTCCGAGTTAACACCTTTCAAAAGTACGAGCAAGTTTGCATAGTTTAATACCAATTTGATGAACGGAATGCTCAAATGACAATCGGTTTTCCGTAATTAGCAACGCTATGAACATACTTGCTCATCTTGTTTTGTCTGGAAACTCTGAAGCAGTTCTCTTTGGAAATTTTATTGGTGACGCAATAAAAGGCAAGAAATACTTGAAATGGGAGCATGAAATTCAGGCTGGGTTGCTGTTGCACAGGTCCATTGATTCATATACCGATTCTCATGAGGATGTGTTAATTGTGAGAAGACTGCTTGCAAAAGAACTTGGATTGTATGCGCCGATTGCGCTCGATATCTTGTTTGATTATCTGCTTAGCCAACTCTGGGAGGAGTTTTACGATTTTGACCGCACTCAGTTCATACGGAACTCTTACCTCAGTCTCGAAAAAAGAAAACATCTCATGCCAAATGAACTTTCTTTGATGTTTGAAGCAATGAAAACACAAGACTGGCTTGAAGCTTACTCAACAAAAGAAGGTATTGTAAGAGCCATGAAAGGCCTATCCAAAAGAATAAAAGGACAGCCTGAATTAGAAAAGGCGTTCGAAGTCTTTGAAGCCAATAGAAATACTGTAATTTTACACTTTAGAAATTTCTACGTGGATTTGATGACACATTGTGAACAAAAAAGCAGGGAATTTCTTAGTATTGGGCATTAATTGATTTGAACCGATTAGCCTAAAAAAACTATATTTGGCCTCAGTCTGAGGCTAATAGTATTAAATTGACAATGAAAAACGTATTCTTAACCATATCTTTTTTGTTCTTCGCAATGAGCACCCTGCTAGCAGGAACAATAGTTTTAGAAGGAAAGTACCAGCAAAAAAATGTCTACGTTGTCAATAGCGTAGCTGAAGCAGGTGTGGGTTTCTGTGTCTATGAAGTGCGAGTTAACGGTGAGGTTAGTTCAGATGAAACTAATTCTCATGCCTTCGAAATAGACCTATCTATTTATGGCTTCAAACTGGGTGATGGTGTTAATATTACTATCAAATACAAAGACGGTTGTGAACCAAGAATCCTGAATCCTGGCGCACTTGAGCCTCAGCCAACATTTGAAACTCAAGACATTAAAGTTTCTGATAATGGACTGCTCAGCTGGGAAACTACCAACGAACAAGGTGCAATTCCTTTTGTAGTTCAACAATTTAAGTGGAACAAATGGGTGAATGTAGGTGAAGTGAAAGGCAAAGGAACTTCAACTAAAAATGCATACACCTTTCAATCGGCCCCTATTTCAGGGGAGAATAAATTTCGCGTAGTACAAAAATCTTACGACGGAAAACTGTGGAAATCGCCGACTGTAGAGTATACTTCTGGAATGGCCCAAGTAGTTTATAGCTTCGATAAAAAGGACAAGTCTGTTGTCTTTTCTCAAGAAACGAACTATGAATTGTACAACATTTATGGACAGATCATAAAGCGTGGATTCGGAACCAAAGTCAATATGGCCAACCTTCCGAAGAACGATTATTATATCAGTTTTGATAGCCAAACTGAGAAATTTTCTCGCAGGTAATATTACTTCACTCTTCTTGCAGCATTAGGACCATCTTGTAACTCAGCGAGATGCGACTCGTATGATATAGATTAACACCTTGGAATTGACGTATGAAAGCGATGCTACATAGCGCCTTAATGCCACGGTTCTTCTTTTTAAGTTTCCTTTTCCTCGGCATCTTGTCGTGTGGTGAAAAGGACAACAAAATCGCAGAGCAGGCCATTCCTATGGTCAATCGAGATCTACATTCTATTCTCGAAAGCGGTAAAATCACACTGCTCACTGAAAACAGCTCAACTAGCTACTACCTCTATAAAGGACAACCCCTTGGTTATGATTATGAGTTGGTAAAGAAATTTGCCGACGATATGGGGCTCGAACTCAAAGTTGAAGTGATTGATGACGTCAACCGTATGTTCGAACTACTCAACGAGGGCAAAGGCGATATAATAGCTTGTAACCTGACTGTGACTCAAGAAAGAAGGGATCTCATTAATTTCTCTTCTCCTCTGATGGAGACCAGACAAGTTTTGGTCCAAAGGAAGCCCGAAGACTGGAAGAAAATGAGCAAGAGAGATCTGGAGTCTTCCCTAATAAGAAGCCCAATAGAAATGGGAGCAAAGTCAATCTACGTTCACGAGTACTCTTCATTCAATGCCAGGTTGAGAAGTCTTCAAGACGAAATCGGACAGGAAATAGATATTCGTTTGGCTTCGGGAGATGTCGATTCTGAAACCCTGATTCGTATGGTCGCCGAAGGACTTATTGATTACACTGTGGCCGATGAGAATGTTGCCCTGCTCAATCAAACGTATTACCCGCAGCTGGATGTGAAAACTGGAATCAGTTTTCCACAGCAAATTGCTTTTGGAATGCGATTGAATTCCGACAGTTTGCGCGATGTTATGGATATATGGCTCAGTCAATCTTCGAACAAAAGAAGAATCGCTTATCTGTATGACAAGTACTACCGATCAATGAAGGACCAAAAAGACAGAGCCCTAAGTCCCTTTTCTTCACTTGTTGGACAGAAAATTTCTGGTTATGATGAGGAGATCAAGAAAATCAGTGAAACTATTGGTTGGGATTGGAGAATGATTGCCGCATTGATTTATCAAGAAAGTAGATTCAATCCTGATGCACGTTCATGGGCTGGAGCCTTTGGACTCATGCAACTCATGCCTCAAACGGGAAAGCGATTTGGCATCGATACAACTCAAACCGAGTCAGAAAACATCAGGGCCGGTGCTAAATATCTACAATTTTTGGAAAGCTTTTGGAAAGATAAAATTCAAAATCCGGATGAACGCCGTAAATTTGTTCTTGCATCATACAATGTGGGCCCTGGACATGTATTAGATGCTCAGAAAATCGCAGTTCATCTCGGTTTTGATAAGTCAATTTGGGACGATAATGTCGCAGATTGTATCGTCCTCAAAACTCAGGCAAAATACTATCAGCTCGAAGGAGTGAAACATGGCTATTGCAGAGGAGAACAACCCTTTGCCTACGTCAGGAACATTATGAGCCACTATGAGCACTTGGTACAAAATATCAATTAGGACACTGGGATTCGCAACTGGCTTGTGTATCCTCCTTTTCGCTAATTCATGTAAGAAAGAAGATCAAACTCCAGAATTAACTGTTCTGGGAAAAGTGCTAGATAGCACCACCCAAGTCGGAGTGCCTGGAATGAGTGTTAAACTAAGCCAGCAGCTGGTCGAAAACGGAACATTAAGTTCTATCTATCAAGAAATAGCCACAGTGAATACTGCTTCTGATGGAAGTTATTCTTTTGATTTTCCCCGTGAAATTGCATCTGCCTATAGAGTGGAATACAGTAAGCAAGGGTATTTCTCCAAAGAAATAAATATTAATCCTGAAGAGGTGAGCGTCGGTAGTCCTTACAATTCCTCGATTTCCGTGGTGCCTATGGCATGGCTGAGGGTGGATGTTCAAAACCTGACCCCATTTTCAGAAGATGACCTGTCAACCTTTCAATTTCTGAATGCTGCATTCAATTGCAGTTGTTGTGATAATTCCCTGAGGTCATTTCCGGGCACTCAAGTCAATTCATCTCAAAAGTGTCTCTTAGAAGGAAACTACCTGATGAGGTATCGGTACACCATAAATCAAGACACTCTGAATATCTCTGTAATTGATTCAGTCTTTTGTACTGCATTTGATACTACTTACATCGCAATTCCCTATTGATGAAATTGATTCATCACAGCTTCCCGAAAACAGCGCGAGTGTGGATTCATGGAGATGTTGATAGTGCATCTACAGTCTGGGTCGCCCTGCACGGCTATGGGCAAGATGTCAAGAGATTTGCGGAAGTATTGGCCGTTTTAGAAGATGAAAATACCGCAGTCATAATTCCAGAAGGACCGCACAGATTCTATTCCTCAGGGTTTTCTGGTGAGGTAGGAGCCTCTTGGATGACAAAAGAAGACCGTGATAACGATATTCTAGATTATATCAATTACCTAAGTGGAATCAGCGACAGGTTTAACCTGAGCAACAAAAGATTAAATGTTCTCGGGTTTTCACAAGGTGCTGCCACTGCATCTAGATGGGTTTCTAAGTCAAAGATTAGTATCCATCACCTGGTCTTGTGGGCAGGTATTATACCACCTGATCTGGATCTGTCCATTGATATTCCGATCCTTCGTGAAATAAGAACGACTCTTGTCGTGGGAAATGATGATGAGTTCATTCAGGAATCTTCACTCGGAAAGATGAAGGAAATTATGGATGATTATGGATTGAAATACAATTTCATTTCCTTTGAAGGAAAACATCGCTTGAATCGAGAGGTTCTTAATGCGCTAAAAATCAGTTAAATACTGTCGAATTTTCCGTATATTCTAAATTAATAACTAAAAAGTTAGTTGATTAACTAAAAACTTAGTTATATTTGTTCCATGCAAGCATTAACGAAAGCAGAGGAACAAGTCATGGTTATCTTATGGCAACTCGAAAAAGGATTTGTCAAGGAAGTACTGGCGCAATTTCCAGAGCCCAAACCAGCATACAACACAGTTTCCACTATCATAAGAATACTAGAAACCAAGGGCTTCATTTCTCACGAGGAAATGGGTAAAAGTCATCGGTATTTCCCATTGGTGAGCAAGAAGGATTATAGCTCATTCTCGCTAAAAGAAATTATGGAGAGATATTTTGCCGGATCTCCATCTCGATTATTGTCCTTTTTTGCCCGGGAGGAAGACATGAATACTGAAGATCTGGAAAAACTAGTTGAAGAATTAAAGCAGCAGGAAGGGGGACAGTCATGATGATGAGTTTTATACAATATCTTTTAGTTTCTCAATTGATTTTGCTGGTGTTTTATGCCTGTTGGAGACTGTTTTTAGTGCATTATCGCAGGTATAACTTCAATAGATATTGGCTGTTGGGCGGACTAATTGTCGCATTTACCCATCCACTGCTTAGAGATTTGATTGCTTCAAAATCAACTTTCGCTGGAATTACCCTTCCAATGGTTAACGTTGCTGAATCCTCACCGCTTTTACCAAGCAGTACATTTGATTTCTCGAATCTTATCATCGCCATATACAGTATAGGACTGGCTTGGTTCATGATCAAAATGATTCAAGGACTTCGGAAGATTGTTAGCTTGAAAGCAAGAGCAAGTATCTTGGAATCTCGAGTTCATCTATTAAGTGGCTTAGAGCGACTAGAAGCTTTTTCTTTTTTCAGGTGGATATTTATTCCCGAAGAAACAGATGATTCGAGCAAGTCCTTTTTAATTATCCATGAGCAAGCACATTCAGCCCAAATGCATTCAGCTGATATTGTTTTGATGGAGCTCTTTTCAGTGATCCATTGGTTTTCTCCTTGGCTGAGTTATTATTCCAAAGCAATACGAGACAATCATGAGTTCATTGCCGACAATTGGGTTCTACAACGAAACATTGACCGTGAACACTATATCAATAGTTTAATCCGAGCACATCAGTCGAAGCTGCAGATTTCTCTGGTGCACTCATTTTCAAATAAATCATCTATTAAAAACAGATTAGTTATGATGCACAAGAATCAAAATAAAAGCAGCAAATGGCTTTTGTTGATTGCCATTCCATTTTTTAGTGTTGCAGTGTTAGCAGCGTGTACTAAGGCGGATGTCAGTCAGGAGAGCAATGGCAACCCTCAGCAAGTAGAAAAATCAGCTGAAGTAATGCCAGAATTTCCCGGAGGGCAGTCAGCCTTCATGGAATTTATGACAGAGAACATTAAGTATCCAGAATCCCAAAAGGAATCGGGACTTAGCGGAAAAGTGATAGTTTCATTTGTCGTAGGAAAAAATGGTGAAGTACGTGATGCTCAAGTTATCAAGTCCCTTCAAGATGAATTCGATCAAGCGGCCTTAGACGTGGTTGCGAATATGCCACACTGGACACCAGGTAAGAACGGTGATAAAAATGTAGCTGTGGAAATGAAGCTTCCGGTTGTATTCCAATTGAACTAGCATGAATTTGATTGTTAAAAGAGGCGACCTGTGTCGCCTTTTTTTATAGCCGAAAATTTGAAATAGGGCAAATTAATTCAACAAATTCCTGCCTTAATTAGGATGAAATAGGATCAGATATCTTCCTTGTTTTCAACCTTCGATTGAGGAAAGTATTATCTGCTTAATCCTAAAATACCCATTAACTTTGCGGCATCATGTCTGAAGCATCGAGGCGAATAGCCATCATCGATTTAGGTACAAATACGTTCAATCTTCTTATCGCTGAAATTCAGGAGGGAGGAAATTGGTCACAATTGTTTACCAGCTCTATTCCCGTTAAACTTGGGCAAGGGGGAATGGCAAGAAATGCTATCGCTTGGGATAGATTTGTTCGAGGTGTTGATGCTATGATGATTCACCAAAGGACAATTGCAAATTATCGCTGTGCTGAAACCCATGCTTTTGCAACCTCAGCAATACGTGAAGCCAAGAACGGAAAGGAATTTGTCGATGCAATTAAAGCTAAAACTGGAATTTCAGTTAAAGTGATTGGCGGACAAATTGAGGCTGAATTAATTCATTTAGGAGTCATTCAAAGTATTCCAGCGATAGATGAACCTGTTGTCATTATGGACATTGGAGGAGGTAGCACTGAATTTATTATCTCCTACAAAGGCAACATCAAATGGAAAGAAAGCTTCCCGCTTGGAGTCGCGAGAATGTCAGAAATATTGGACCTTCCCGATCCGATCGGAAAAGCAGGAAAGAAAGAATTAGAAAACGTTCTTTTTTCCGCATTGGATCCATTTTGGGAGGCGGTGAATGAATTTAAACCACATATTTTGGTTGGAGCTTCCGGTTCCTTCAGCACCTTCAAGAAGACTCTAGCCTATCAACAGGGCCTAATTGATGATGTGTTTGAGAACTCATGCTGTCAATTCGACATCTCAAAATTTAAAGCCCTGACCAAGAAACTTTGTGAATTGGATTACATCTCTAGGCTTAAAATTCCCGGAATGCATCCAATGCGAGCTGACTCGATTCAGCTTTCTGCTGTTTTCGCAGCTTATATCATTGATCGATTGCAAATTCAAAAAGTTTTTCAATCGGATTATGCGCTCAAAGAAGGTGCATTACATCGATTGCTCAACAAATAGAGAACTTGGTATGAAATTTGAAATTATCTGAACATGGCAAAGATTTTAATCATAGACGACGAGCAAGCAATTACAAGCTCTTTGAAGGAAATTCTTGAGTATGAAAAATACCAAGTTGATGTCGCAAATGATGGCTTGAAAGGTCTTGAGATGGCAACCAAAGGAGGGTACGATATAATTTTCAGTGATATCAAGATGCCTAAAATGGACGGTCTTGAGGTACTCGATAAGATTGTTGAGAGTAAACTGGACAGTTCTGTCATAATGATCTCGGGACATGGTAGTATAGAGAATGCCGTTGATGCACTTAAAAAGGGTGCATTCGATTTTATCCAGAAGCCCCTTGATTTGAACCGAATACTAGTCACGGTTCGGAACGCCCTAGACAGATATTCATTGATCGAGGAAACAAAAGTTCTCAAGCGCAAAATAAATAAGGTGCTCAGCACTGAAATTGTCGGTGACAGTCAAGCAATCACACAAATAAAATCAATGATTGATACCGTAGCGCCAACGGATGCTAGGGTTTTGGTTACTGGTGGAAATGGATCCGGTAAAGAATTGGTTGCTCGTATGATTCATGAAAAGAGTAACCGCTCTGATTTGCCATTTATAGAAGTTAACTGCGCGGCAATTCCTTCGGAACTTATAGAAAGTGAGCTTTTTGGTCATGAGAAAGGAGCCTTTACTTCTGCTATCAAGCAGCGCAAAGGAAAATTCGAACAGGCTGATGGAGGAACATTGTTTCTAGATGAAATCGGAGACATGAGTCTTTCTGCCCAAGCCAAAGTGTTGAGAGCGCTTCAAGAAAATAAAATCAACCGAGTAGGTGGAGATAAGGACATTGAAGTGAATGTGCGAATAATCGCGGCAACCAATAAAAATCTTCGAACTGAAATTGAAGAGAATAGATTTCGAGAAGACTTGTACCACCGCCTTAGCGTAATACTAATCCATGTTCCTTCATTAAATGAAAGGGTAGATGATATTCCGACTTTAACTGACTTTTTCATCACCAAGATTTGTGATGAATATGGAATTCAGAAGAAAGAAATTGAAAAAACTGCCATTGATGAATTGAAAAAAGTCAATTGGACAGGAAACATCCGTGAACTGCGGAATGTAGTGGAAAGATTAATCATCCTTTGTCCTAATAAAATAACCTCAAACGAAGTAAAAGCCTATGCAAATCCGAAATAACTGATAAATATCAATAAAAATGCTTGCCCTATACAGGCAACCCTATAGAATTTAATTCGTCATATTATTGAGAGCTTAACCTAACTTAATACGAAGCATCTCATTTAAGGTTACATAAATACCGCTGTTATGGAAAATTTACTTAATATTTTTTCAAGTTTACAAGAGGAATTCGGAGGAGGAATCTTCTTACTTGGTCTGTTTTTACTACTCGTTGGTGCTGTTGGAAAGTGGAAGTTGTTCGAGAAAGCCAATCAACCAGGAATCGCAGCAATCATTCCAATTTATGATGTCATTGTGACATTAAGAATTGTTGGTCGCCCAGATTGGCACATCCTTTTGATGTTAATTCCAGGCTTCAACATTTATTTCATGTTCAAACTTCTAATTGAACTGATTCAAAGCTTCGGCCACTTTAGCGTAATTGATTACGTTATGGCTGTAGTGTTCAACATTTTCTACGTGTTGAATATGGGATTAGCCTACAACGAAGAGTACTACGGTCCTGTTTACGGTCGTAGTCGCCAAGAGGTTCTTGCAAGAAAACCTCAATTCGCTTGATACAAAAGCTTAACTGACAATTAGGAAAGTAGCTTCCTAGCTTCGGCAAAGGCCTGATCAATTCCTTCGGGATTGTTACCGCCAGCAGTTGCATAGAATGCTTGGCCGCCACCTCCTCCTTGTATAAACTTAGAAAGAGCCTTCACGACATTTCCAGCGTGAAGGCTTTTTTCATTTATAGCTGCATCGCCAATTGCACAAGCCAACATAGGTTTGTCGTTTTGAATAATCGCAAATACAGCGAAAAGGTTTGGTTCATCAGACTTCAGCTTAAATGCTAAATCTTTGAGGGATTTGGCCTCCAAATCTACACGGCGAGCAACGAACTTAATTCCTTGAATATCTTCAAGCTCATTTAAGATTTCTTCAGCCATACCCATAGCGTTTTTGCTTTGGAAAGCTTCAATCTCTTTCTGCATCGCTGAGTTCGCTTTGAGCGTATCTTCGAGTGCCTTTTTTGGATCAGTAGGATTCTTTAGTATTGATTTTATTTCTTCCAGCAGCTCAAGCCTATCATTTACATAATTGTCAGCTGCTTCTGCAGTGATTGCCTCAATTCGCCTGATTCCAGCCGCTACGGCACCTTCTGATTGAATTCTGAAGCTTCCTATGTGGCCAGTTGATGCCACATGTGTCCCTCCACAAAGCTCTTTGGATTCACCAAATCCTATTACGCGCACGACATCGCTGTATTTTTCACCAAACAACATCATGGCACCCATGGCTTTCGCCTCATCCAAAGGGACTTCTCTTTTTTCATCCAGAGCGTAGTTCTCACGAATCATTTGATTTACCCTTGTTTCAACTTGCTTGATCTCTTCATCGCTCATTTTTGCAAAATGAGAGAAGTCGAAACGCAGGTGATTTGTTGCAACCAATGAGCCTTTTTGACCAACATGATCTCCAAGAACTTCTCTCAATGCGTGGTGAAGCAAATGAGTCGCGGAATGATTGCAAGCTGATAGATCTCGTTTGGAGGTGTCAACCTTCGCCTTGAATGCCGCTCCAGGATGCTTTGGAAGTGCAGAGGCAAAGTGAACAATTAGATTGTTCTCCTTTTTTGTGTCTAAGATTTCGATTTCCTCAAATTCGGAGCTGATTTTGCCTTGATCGCCAATTTGACCGCCACCTTCTGGATAAAAGGGAGTTAAATTAAATACGAGTTGCCACTGTGATTTTCCTTTTGACTTTACTTCTCTGTAGCGGCATAATTTTACATCAGCCACAAGTTGGTCGTATCCTACAAATTCCACTTTGTCATCATCGAGAAGTATCGTCCAGTCTCCGGCTTCAACTTTACCGGCCGCTCTTGATCTATCCTTCTGTGCTTGAAGTTCTTTTTCGAATCCATTTTGATCAATAGATTTCCCATGCTCTCCAGCAATTAGTGCTGTTAAATCCGCAGGAAACCCAAAAGTGTCGTAAAGTTCAAATACTTGTGATCCATCAAGCTGTTCAGATTCAGTGACACTGATTAGCTCGCCCAATCGTTGAATACCTCGATCAAGTGTTCTCAAGAAATTCTCTTCTTCTTCACGAATTACCTTTTGAATCAATTCTTGCTGAGAGCCCAATTCTGGAAAGAATTCAGCCATTTGTGCAACTAGAATCTCAACCAATCCATAAATGAATGATTCCTGAAGATCGAGAAACGAGTACCCGTAACGAATGGCTCTTCTGAGAATTCGTCTTATTACGTAGCCAGCGCCAGTATTCGAAGGCAATTGGCCGTCAGCAATAGAAAATGCTACCGCACGAACGTGGTCCGAGATTACTCTCATAGCAATGTCTTGCTTTGAATCTCCTCGCTTGTATTGAATTCCAGATTTTGCCTCAATCGCCCGAATTAAAGGCTGGAAAACATCAGTGTCATAGTTCGATTTCTTATCCTGGAGAACGACACAAAGGCGCTCAAAGCCCATTCCAGTGTCAATATGTTTGTCTGGCAGAGCCTTCAAACTCCCATCGGCCATCCTGATCTGCTGCATGAAAACAAGATTCCAGATTTCGATGACTTGTGGATGGTCAGCGTTAACCAAATCTCTTCCAGGCACCTTAGCTTTATCTTCCTCAGACCTGAGGTCGATGTGAATTTCTGAGCAAGGACCGCAAGGACCAGTTTCTCCCATCTCCCAGAAATTATCCTTTTTACTACATTCCAAAATTTTGTCTTCGGGAACGAGTTTTCTCCAATATTCTCTTGCCTCACTATCAACGGCTAGGCCATCGACTTCATCTCCACCAAAAATTGAAACATATAAATTCTGTGGATCAATTTTGTAAACCTCAGTCAGTAATTCCCAAGCCCAATTGATAGCGTCTTCTTTAAAGTAATCACCAAATGACCAGTTACCGAGCATTTCGAACATGGTGTGGTGGTAGGTGTCAACTCCTACCTCTTCAAGATCATTGTGCTTACCACTCACCCGAAGGCATTTCTGAGAATTTGCAATTCGAGGGTACTTCACGGGGCTATTTCCAAGAAAGATATCCTTGAATTGATTCATCCCGGCATTAGTAAACATAAGGGTCGGGTCATCTTTAACAACCATTGGTGCTGACGACACTATACTGTGTTCCTTAGAACTGAAAAATTCAAGAAATTTTCTGCGGACTTCCTTAGATTCCATATTTCGCGCTGTACTTTATCGTTATGAGCAGAGGTTAAATAGTGTTAAGGCAATTGACCTCCTGCTTAATGGATTGCAAATGTATAGGAATTGTGGTAATTTCGCCGCGGTTATACTACTGAGAATCAAACTATGGCGAAAGTAAAGTACCGCTACAATTCACGCACACTCACCTACGAGAAACTAAAGTTTACCGCTGGTGATTATATTAAGCTCGGCCTAAAGTACATGGCAATCATTGTAGTCGTGAGTGTTGCGAGTATTTATATCTTCAATAGATACGTTCAAAGTCCCAAAGAAATTGAATTGAAGAGAGAATTGACTTTTGTTAAAAGTCAATTGGATTATATCAATTCAGAGCTAGATACTTTGAGTTTAGTTGCGACTGATTTAAGACGTCAGGATGATGAGGTCTATCGCAGCATCTTTGGTGCATCGAGATATCCGGAGCATTTGAGAAAGCCAGGAATAGGAGGGGCTGACCGCTACAGTAATTTGAACGGTTATGCTAGTTCTGGAGACATCATAGAAACCAGAAAGAGAGTTTCGATTTTGCAAAGACAATTAGTTTCGCAGTCCAGATCTTTTGAAGAGGTGTATGAAATGGCCGAGAATAAAACTGAAATGCTCATGTCTATTCCAGCTATACAACCTGTGAGCAATAAGGACTTGACTTATATCGCCTCTGGTTTTGGAATGCGTATACACCCAATTTACAAGATTCCAAAAATGCATACCGGTATGGATTTTACAGCTCCTGTAGGAACTGAAATCTATGCTACTGGAGATGGAGTAGTTCGAGAAGTAGAAAAAGAAGGCGGAGGATATGGATACCATGTTACGATTAATCATGGATTTGGATATGAGACTTTGTACGCCCACATGAGTAAAATACTGATTAAAGCGGGTACCAAAGTTAAAAGAGGTCAAGTTATTGGCCTAGTTGGTAACACAGGATCTTCTGTGGGGCCTCATTTGCATTATGAAGTTAAGAAAGATGGTAATAAAGTGAACCCTGCTTATTACTTCTTCAATGACCTTTCACCAGAGCAATACGACGAGTTGTTGGAAAAAGCTTCAACAGCAAATCAAAGCTTTGACTGATAGTTCGAAAATATTTTATCAAATTTAGGGTTCTGAAAGGAGCCCTTTTTTTATGCCATACAAAGAATCAGAAATAGAAAAGCTTTATTACAGCATCGGCGAGGTGGCTGAAATCTTCGATGTGAACACGTCGTTAGTTCGCTTTTGGGAGAAAGAGTTTGACATACTCAAACCTAAAAAGAACAAGAAGGGAAACAGACTTTTTAGTCAGAAAGACTTAAAGAATCTCAGGGTTATTTACCATCTAGTGAAAGAGAGAGGCTTTACCCTTGAGGGAGCGAGAAATAAAATGAAAGACAATCCAACAGAAGTGGAAACTACCGCCGAAGTTGTTAATCGCTTGAATGAGATTAAAACTTTCCTACTGGATTTGAAGAGTCAACTCTAATGAATCTTAAATGATTCATTCAAATAATTGCGCACATAATCCGTAACCCCGTCTTCCAGTGTGCTAAATTCATAAGGGTATCCAATTGATTTTATTTTACTCATATCAGCCTCAGTAAAATACTGGTATTTGTCCCGGATATCAGCTGGCGTGTCAATGAATGAAACATCAGGTTCAAGGTCAAGAGCGCGGAAAGTACTGTTGACTAAATCGAGGAATGTTCTCGCTTTTCCGCTTCCTAGATTATACAAGCCCGAATTTTTTCTGTGATTCATCAGGAAATAGCAAACCTCTACCACATCTTTAACATATACAAAGTCTCGCTGCTGATGGCCGTCAGCATAGTCTTCCCTATGAGAACGGAAGAGTTTCATTTTTCCAGTTTCTTTAATTTGCTTAAAAGCGTGATAAACAACACTGGCCATTCTGCCTTTGTGGTACTCATTTGGACCGTAAACATTAAAGAATTTTAGCCCAGCCCAGAAATAAGGAGCTTTCTCTTGCTTTAGTGCCCATTTATCAAATTCGTTTTTTGAATCTCCATAAGGGTTTAGCGGATGCAGCTTTTCGACCACTTCATGGTTGTCAGAATAACCGAATTCACCAAGACCATAAGTAGCTGCGGAACTCGCATAAACAAGCGGCAGTCCAAATTCAACACAAAGCTTCCAAACGGTTTTTGAATATTCTAAATTCAATTCGTCAAAAATGGCCTTGTCAAACTCAGTCGTGTCTGTTCTTGCCCCTAAATGGAATACAAACTGAACGAGTTTTTCATTTTTCACCAGCCATTCTGGAAACTCCATACGGTCTACCAATGCGGTGTATTTCTTGTCAATGTAGTTTTCCTTCTTTTCGAGTTTTGAAAAATCATCTACTAAAACAAGGTCATTGAAGTTCTCTGCGTTTAGCTTAGCAACTAAACAACTCGATATGAATCCGGCAGCGCCTGTTATTACAATCATAAATTGTGAATTTTTTACACAGCTTCAAAGTTAGTTAAAAGCTAAGCCTATCAAATAAAAGTATATTTGCACCAACAAATAAAAGTGATGAAAATAGTACATATTACCCGCAGAGAGCGGTTCAATGCAGCGCATAAGCTGTGGAATCCCGATTGGAGCGATGAAAAGAACAATAAGGTTTTTGGCAAGTGCTCGAACCCAAATTGGCATGGGCACAATTATGATTTGTTCGTTACAGTAAAAGGCGAATTGGACAAATCGACAGGTTTTTGCGTGGATTTAAAGGACTTAAGTGAACTTATTAAAACCAAAATAGTTGATGTAGTAGATCACAAGAATTTAAACCTAGATGTTCCTTTTATGAAAGGTTTAATGGCATCGACAGAAATCTTGTGTATAGGGATTTGGGAACAACTCGAATCAGACATTAACGAATTGGGCTGCAAATTACATTCAGTGAAACTGTATGAAACTGAAAATAATTTCGCCGAATATTTTGGAGAAACTTAAGAGAAGAATGCATGGAAATTAACGACAAATCAAATGAAAATACAGAAGCCATTAGTGTTCACTATAGATCTATTATTGAGCTTTTGGGTGAGGATTCACAACGCGAAGGACTGCTAAAGACGCCAGAACGCGCTGCAAAGGCATTACAGTATTTAACTCACGGGTCTGATTTAGATCCAACGGAAATACTAAAATCAGCACTTTTTAATGAAGACTATAGAAATATGGTGATCGTAAAGGATATCGAAGTGTATAGCCTGTGCGAGCATCATTTACTTCCCTTCTTTGGTAAAGCGCATGTGGCATACATTCCTGCTGGAAAAATAGTAGGTCTCAGCAAGATTCCGCGAATCGTAGATGCTTTCGCAAGAAGGCTGCAGGTTCAGGAACGGCTCACAAATGAAATCAGAGACTGTATTCAAGAGACTTTAAACCCAGCGGGAGTTGCAGTCGTTATTGAGGCTTCTCACATGTGCATGCAAATGAGAGGTATCCAGAAACAAAATTCAAAAACAACAACCTCCGCCTTCACCGGAGAATTTTTAGAAAATCCAAAGACAAGGGAAGAATTCATAAATTTGATTAGTGCAAAACTAAGTTGAAATGGAGAATGAAATAATTATTGATAGAGAAAGCACCATTGGAGCGAGTTCAATGGCTAAGACTTTCATGTCAAATGTCTTCGCTTACATGTTTATGGCTCTTATGATCTCAGCAGGTTTTGCCTGGTGGTTCGGAACGAGCGATTTGTTTTATTCTTTGGTGAATCCAGAAACTGGTAGCATGTCAATCTTGGGTTGGATTGTCACCTTAGCACCTCTTGGATTCATCTTATTGATGAACTTTCGATTTGAGAAGCTCTCATCAAGTAGCTTACTCACTTTGTTCATTGCTTTTGCTGGAATAATGGGTATAAGTTTGAGCTTTATATTTCGAGTCTATGATATTAGTTTCATTGCTTTAACCTTCGCAATCACTGCGGGAACTTTTGGAGTGATGGCTGTTATCGGATATACGACGTCCACAGATCTCACCAAATTCGGTTCTATCTTGATGATGGCGGTTATTGGAATTATAATCGCCTCTGTGGTGAATATGTTTGTAGGTAGCTCAACTTTCGATTATATCATCAGTGCATTAGGAGTGTTGATTTTTACGGGATTGGTAGCCTATGACACCCAACGCTTGAAGCGCATTGGAATGGGAGTCGAATACGGTTCAGCTCTTGCGTCAAAACTGGCGATAATGGGAGCTACCAGTCTCTATTTAGATTTCGTGAATCTCTTCCTTTTCTTATTGAGATTTTTAGGTGGAGGTAGAGATTAAGAAATACAAGACATAAAAAAGAGGCTATCATTTCAGGTGATAGCCTCTTTTTTTATTTGATAGAATTCTGAATACTAATTCACCATCAAGCGTTTGCTAATTTGGAATTGTTCGGTTTGAAGAACCAAGATATAAGCTCCTGGATTCAAGCTTGCAGCGTCTATGAAGTACTTTGTAATTCCTGAAGGAATATTTCCTTCGAATACACTCAGAACTAGCTTTCCAGTTACATCATAAAGAGTGATTGAAGCTTTCGAACTCAGTGCCATTTCCACAGGAATACAAGTGATTGCATTGGCTGGATTTGGGAATACATCTAAAGAACTTGATGCCTTGAGCTCAGCTACGGAAACCACTTCACCAAGAACCTTAAACCTGTAATACGCTTCAGGGGCAGGCATCGGTCGATTTTGCTCTTTTCCACTAATGGCTTCTGCATGGATATAATAATCGATTTCAGTTCCTACATTCTGAGCTGGAATGAAGGCTGACCAATTGTTTTCTCCTAAATCCATCATAGTAACTTCTTGATAAGCTCCACCTTCATCTGTTCTATAAAACAGGGTTGCAGATTGAACTCCCGAGCGATGATTGACATAAGCTGAGACGACATAATCATTGATATCATCTTCAGTATCAGGCAAGGCTTGGTGAGAAATAAGCAAAGGATCTTCAACACCAATACTGTGCGTAATACAATGCAGTGCGCCACTTGCTGCAATGATTAAATCTGGTTCATCATCGCAATCGATTCCGACAATATTGTATCCGGGCAATGCCTCGTTGTAAATACGCATTGCAGTTGTATCGTATTGCTCGCGATATGTTGGGACAAGTACAGTGTTGTTAATGAATACTGAATTGGTGTATGTGCGGTAGTATCCGGCAGGATTGTCATCGGGGAATAAACCAGATGGACTGTCGGGCATTGGAATTCGAATTACATCGTAAGGCTCATCGAACATTGAGTTAAAATTGCTGAGCACATATTCCAAGTTGGCATTTATCTGAGGACCGTCAGCTTCACCTTCTGGGTATTCGCCCATCAATAAAGTATGCTCATTGAGCAATTTCATATGCATATCAATATGATGGATAGCATCATAAGGAAGAGTTTCCATCTTTATGAAACGATCTATTCCCATAAAATCTGACATGATTTGGTCAATATCAGCCTCGTCTTTAGCAGAAACCCCATAAAAATTTCCAGCTTCGTTTTCTTCTAGAATTAGCTTAGATGCGAATCCTGTACCGAATCCATCTGACATGAAATTACCTCCAGTGTTTACCATATCGGTAGGAGCAGAGGTAGTTGAATAGATATCTAGTCCTAAATAATCAGCGATTACTTCTGGTGAAGAATCGTCGTCTGGACGAGAGGGTCTATTGTAAATCCAATCAACCATAAAAAGATCATCTACTTCATTTCCATATACGCTGTTTCCAGCGTAATCTCTCATCCAAATGCTGTTGTAATCGGCTGAAATCACTTCAACATTGTCTAGGTTATCTAATGCTGGACCTCCGTTGTTGCTATTTAAATAGTCAATCGTTTGATTCGGGTTGTCGGATAAGATGAGAACCAAACATTCTTCCTTGGCATTCCTAACAATTTCCTTGAGTATGCTTCGGTAGGAGATCCATGAAATGGTAAGAACTTGAATTTCCTCCCATTCGGCCATAGTTCGAATTCCATCAAACTCTGGTGGAGATTCAATTCCGCGATTTAAGTGGGTGAAATTTAATCCGCCATTTTCTTGAAGAAATCGAATTTCGTCATCAGTAAGTCCTTTTGGGTATCCATCTACCTGAGCAAATAATGATGTACTCACAAATAGAACAGAAAGGGTAAGCAAGTAAAATATTTTCATGATTGAGTTTGAGTTCACTTCAAATATACAGCTTAGGGTGAGTTTTACCCTAAACAGCTTTGCAAAGAACTTGTATTGCTAATCAATCAGAAACCGCTAAGACTTGTAGATGATCCATTTACCAAGCTCTTTCCAAGTGGGCTTCTTTCCGTACATGAGAATGCCTGTTCTGTATATTCTTCCAGCTATCCAAACAGTAAAAAAGAAGAATGCAACGAGCAAGGTCATGGATAAAACCAACTGCCAAACTTGAGGTCCGGATATACCCATTGCGGCTCGAATCATCATAACCGGCGGACTGGTGAGCGGAATTATAGAGAAGATGGTGGCTGCCATTCCTTCGGGGTTATTCACACTCATGATTGCTACTAGATAACTGAAGAACAGAGGCAGCATAACCGGTGTCATAAATTGTTGCGTATCGGTTTCCGAATCAACCGCGGCTCCGATGGCTGCGAAGAGGGATGCGTAAACTAAGTATCCACCAACGAAGTAGAATAGGAAAAGACCCAACATGACTGGCCAGTTGATGCGCAGCAAAATATTGAAGGCGTCGTTTTGAGCAAGAGTTTGATAAAAGTCAGCTTGGTTGTTCCCCATATTGGCCATTTCTTGGGCATCAACAAGGGTCGATGGATTTAAATAACCTGCGTTGAACACGGCCTCTGCGATACTCAAAAAGATAAAACTGAGTAGCACCCACATCACGAATTGAGTTAATCCTACCAATCCAATTCCAAAAATCTTACCCAGCATGAGTTGGAATGGTTTCACAGAAGAGACGATTACTTCAACAATTCGGCTAGTTTTCTCTTCAATAACTCCTCGCATAACAAGAGAGCCAAACAAGAAAATAAAGAAGAATATAATCACAGCAAATACCATCCCTATTGCTGCTTGCTCTTGTTTTAAACTTGTTTCATCTTGCTTCTCGATGTCCTTCTGAACAAGACTTACCGGAGTTTTAAGTCGTTTGTATTCTTCAAAGCTTATGCTCAAGTCCTGAGTCACTTTCAATTGTTCTAAAGCCGCTTCCAGTTCACGGCTTAATCGACTTGTAAAAGTGACACTCGGCACTTTTTTGTAGAAGAGGTATCCTTTGTGATTTTGAAAGATTCCATCATCAAATTCAACCATCAAGGTGTAAGGTCCTTCTTTGAACTCATCATCCGAAGGCCGTTCTTTTGTGAAAGCGTAGGTGATATCGCTGCTCTCAACAAATCGGTCTTGAAATCGACTTTCTAATCTGTTAGAACTTTGTTCAGTTTGGCTCACCAATCCTGAATGATCAATGACTAAAACATGATGCTGGGTTTGATCCACCTGAGTCACCCATATTCCAGCAGCCATTATCCCGATGAAGAGGATCGGCCCTAGGAATGTCATGATAACAAACGACTTCTTCCTAACACGTGAAAGGTATTCTCTCCGAATTATAATTCCGATTTTGCTCATGACTCCACAATTATTTCAGGTTGATTTTCACTAACGGCCTGAATGAATATTTCATTCATGCTTGGAATTACTTCGTGCACTTCTATAATTTCCGATGTTGGCATAACCGCCTGCAGAAGATCATTCAACTTTTTACCATCTCCCAATTTAATTGTGCATTTGTGAACATCGTCCTGACTCTTTTTATCTATGAGTTCAAAATTAGTCCACAAGGCATTTCCAAAGGAGAGTAAATCGCCAGTGAAGCTGATTGAATAGGTTTGATTTCTGAATGAGTTTTTAACATCTTTCACTGAGCCATCTAAAATCTTCTTTGATTTGTTGATCAAAGCAATCTCATCGCAAATTTCCTCAACCGACTCCATATTATGTGTAGATAGCATGATTGTCGCTCCTTCGTCACGAAGTCTTAATATCTCCGCTTTGATGATATTGGTGTTGATCGGGTCAAATCCGCTGAAAGGCTCATCCAAAATAAGTAAATCGGGCTTGTGAAGTACTGTCGTTATGAACTGCACTTTTTGAGCCATACCCTTAGATAATTCTTCTACTTTTTTATCCCACCAACTGTCGATTTCGAATTTTTCAAACCACTCCTTCAATGCTTTTTTAGCATCGTGGTTTGATAGCCCTTTGAGCCTAGCTAGGTAGAGCGCTTGCTCTCCCACCTTCATTTTCTTGTACAGACCTCTTTCTTCCGGTAAATATCCAATACGATAAATATTATCTTGAGATTGAGGTCTTCCATCAAATACAATTCTACCTTCATCAGGGCCTGTGATTTGATTGATGATTCGAATCAAAGATGTTTTACCTGCTCCATTGGGACCGAGAAGTCCGAAGACACTCTGCTTTGGAACACTAATAGAAACATTGTCAAGAGCCGTATGCCCTGAGTATCGTTTGGTGATAGATTCTGCCTGTAGTAGCATAATTATTGGATGGGTTGGAACAAACTTAACGGTCGTATGCCGTTTTATGAATCATCTTTTGAAGAGCGGTTATCTTGAGCGTATGAGTGGTGTATTTCTTAACTAAACATTTCTCTCACTTTCTGGAAGAATCCTTTGTCTTTAGCTGTTGGTTGCGGAATGAAATTTTCCGAAACCCTCAATTCTTCGAGCAGTTCTTTTTCTCTCTGACTCAGTTTTTGTGGAGTCCAAACGTTAATATTAACCAGTAAATCGCCACTTCCGTATCCGTCGAGACTAGGGATTCCTTTTCCTTTTAACCTCACAATTTTACCGCTTTGGGTACCTGGGTCTAGCTTAACTTTTGCTCTTCCATCTATTAGAGGGACTTCAACCTGTGCTCCAACCGTCGCATCGACGAAATTCACATATAAATCATAGTGTAAATTCTGTCCATTTCTTTTTAGATCAGCGTGCTCAGTTTCTTCAACTTGCACAATCAGGTCTCCTTGAATTCCTCCGAACGGAGCTGCATTTCCTTTTCCTGCAAACTTCAGTTGCATACCGTCTTCAACTCCGGCGGGAATATCGATTGAAAGGACTTCTTCTTGTCTTTTCAATCCCATTTCATCGGCATCCTTGGGCTTAGAATTGATTTTTTTCCCTGTCCCGTGACAAGTAGGGCAAGTTGATGTGGTTTGCATAGCACCAAGTATGGTGTTGGCAACCCTTCTCACTTGACCGTGACCACCGCAGGTAGAACATTCGTCGTATTTAACTCCTTCAGCTTGAACGAGTTTAAAGACCTTAATCTTTTTAGTACAGCCTTTAGCAATTTCTTCAAGACTAAGCTTGACTTTGATTCTGAGGTTGGTGCCTTTCGTTCTTCTTCCTCCTCCTCCGCCACCGCGTTGACCTCCAAATCCTCCGAACCCTCCATTGCCACCGAAGGCTCCTCCGAAAATGTCACCGAATTGGCTGAATATGTCATCCATGTCAAAGCCTTGACCGCCGCCATGTCCAGCAGCTCCCCTCAGTCCATCATGCCCAAACCGGTCATACTTTGCCCGTTTGTCAGCATTGCTGAGCACATCATATGCTTCAGCTGCTTCTTTGAATTTCTCTTCGGCGCTGCTGTCATCAGGATTTTTATCTGGATGAAACTTCAGGGCCATTTTGCGATAGGCCTTTTTTATTTCAGCTTCATCAGCAGATTTGGAAACCCCTAGTATTTCATAATAGTCACGTTTCGTCATGGTTCAGCTTATTGTCCTACAACCACTTTTGCGTAGCGGATAATGTGATCATTAAGGGTATATCCCTTTTCTACTACGTCTACAACTTTCCCCACTAATTTTTTCTCTGGCGCTGGAATGTTGGTGATTGCTTCATGCTGATCAGTGTTAAATTCCTGATGCATTGAGTCTAATGGCTTGAGGCCTTTAGATTCGAGAACATGATACATTTTGTTGTAAATCAAATCGAAGCCTTCTTTCAAAGCTTGGCTGTCTTCACTGTCAGCATTTGCAATTTTAGCTCTGTCAAAATCGTCAAGAACAGTAAGTAAAGCGGAAATAACGTCAGATTTGGCATCCCTAAACCATTCAGTTTTTTCGCGTTGAGTTCTTTTTTTATAATTGTCAAACTCAGCGAAAAGTCTGAGATACTTATCTTTCCATTCATCCCTTTCTCTCATCATTAAAGCTTCTTGATCAACTGTGTTATCAGGTGATTCAACATTTTCTTCAGTGCTGATTTCGTTTTCAGTTGATGAGTTTTGCTCTTCTTTTTGTTCCATGTTTTCTAATTCCTCTTGAATCATAGGTTGTAGAATTTTCAATGTAGTTGTCAAATGTCTTGCCAATGCCAAGTCTTAGTCATTTTGGCAGAAAAAAAGCCGCTTCGTTTTCAGAAGCGGCTGCAAAAATACAATCAAAAAATGGGTTTAGAGTTTTTTTACGAATTGATCTATTTGTCTATGAAGCTCTAATCCTCTTAATCCTTTCGCTACAATAATTCCTTTTTCATCAATGAGATAACTGGTAGGAATTGAAGACACACGATACAGAGCTGCTGCATCGCTTTTCCATCCTTTCAAATCGCTAACGTGATAATCCCAATCCAATTGGTCTTTTTCAATCGCGGCTTTCCATGGAGCTTCTGATTTATCCAATGATACACTGAACACTTCAAATCCTTTACCCTTTTTAAACTTAGCTTTTTCGTATTTGTGGTAGGCAGCAACTACATTTGGATTCTCTCTTCTGCAAGGCCCACACCAAGATGCCCAAAAATCAATCAACACAACGCTTCCTCTGAGGTCTTTGAGATTATATGTTTTCCCGTCCGGCCCATTCATCTCAATGTTTGGGGCTATGTCTCCAATATCCAATCCTATTTTAGGCTCGGGATTTTCATTTGCACTGAAAGTCCATGAAACCATTGGCACTATTAGGATGAAGAGTGCTAGCGTTCTATATGTTCTGTTTTTCATAAAAATCAATTGATATGCATAAAATTACGACCTATTCTTGAGACAAATATCATTCCAAGTTCTTCTAGTTGTCAATTCTTTGAATTTCAGCGCCTAGATTTCGGAGTCTTTGGTCTATATATTGGTAGCCCCTGTCAATTTGTCCAATATTGTGAATTGTACTCGTGCCTTCTGCAGAAAGTGCGGCAATCAGCAAGGATACTCCCGCTCTAATATCAGGAGAAGTCATGGTTACTCCTCTCAATGGGTATTTTCTTTCGAGTCCAATGACGGTTGCTCTGTGGGGATCGCACAATATAATTTGAGCCCCCATATCGATGAGTTTATCAACGAAGAACAATCTGCTTTCGAACATTTTTTGATGTACAAGAACACTTCCTTTAGCTTGAGTTGCTGTAACTAGTATGATGCTCAAGAGATCTGGAGTAAATCCTGGCCAGGGTGCATCAGAAATCGTCATGATCGATCCGTCTATAAACGTTTGAATTTCGTAGGATTCTTGTTTTGGGATGAATATGTCATCTCCACGCCTTTCTAGTTTGATTCCCAATTTTCTAAACACATCTGGAATTACTCCAAGCTCATCGTACGCCGTATTCTTGATGGTAATTTCACTTTTTGTCATTGCTGCCAACCCGATGAAACTTCCAATTTCAATCATGTCGGGGAGCATACGGTGATCACATCCACCCAAATATTCTACCCCTTCGATTTTGATTAGGTTCGAACCAATTCCTGTGATTTTACCGCCCATTCGGTTAATCATTTTACACAATTGCTGGATGTAAGGCTCACAGGCAGCATTGTATATCGTGGTTATCCCTTCAGCCATGCAAGCTGCCATGATGATGTTAGCAGTTCCAGTCACCGATGCTTCATCCAAGAGCATGTATTTTCCTTTCAGACGGTCTGCCTCGGCGCGGTAGAAGTTTTCGCTTGAGTCGTAGGTGAATTTAGCACCAAGCTCTTCGAATCCTAAGAAATGAGTATCGAGTCTTCTTCTTCCTATTTTATCTCCACCTGGCTTGGGAATAAAGCCTTTCCCAAATCTGGTGAGCAAAGGTCCCATGATCATTATTGACCCTCTCAAAGCAGAACCTTTCTGCCTAAATTCATCGGACTTCAAGTATTCGATGTCAATATCGCTAGCTTCAAAACTGCAAGTGTCCGCTGCAAGCCTTTGAACTTTAACTCCCATGCTCGCCAACAAATCAATTAGCTTGTTGACATCTACAATGTCTGGGATGTTACTAATTGTTACTTTTTCTGGAGTTAACAGGGTTGCGCACAATATTTGGAGCGCCTCGTTTTTTGCTCCTTGTGGCGTTACTTCTCCCGATAGTGTTTTTCCACCTTGTATTATAAATGAACTCATAGTAGCTTCTAATTTTGTTGCAGTTTACCAAAGAAAACGCCCCGATTTCGGGGCGTTACACTAAGCTATTTAGAATCTAATGTTAATTTCTCTTCTTTATTTTCTTTTTAGGCCCTTTATTCATCTTGGGCTTACTCTTTGGCTTGATGCTAGAAACGATGTCATTGGTATTCACCAGTTCAACGCCATGCTCTAAAAAGAGCTTCCCATTGCTCATATCTTTCAATTGATCAATGATCATATCGTCATTTACTGTATCCCTATTCCATGTTAAGTATTGACGCTTCATGAGGTTGGCAACCATAATACTAGCTCCTTCACGATCCTCATCTGTAACTACATCAGAAACAGCTTTAATTATTTCCTCAAGTGTTCTTCCGTAATGACCGTATCTAATTGTTCGTTGAGGATAAGGAATGCGGTTGGGCTTACTCAAAAGCTCTTCTAATTCTGGTTTTGGATAGGGAGAGTCCACATCTAGCTTGTGATCAGACATAATATGCAGATGATCCCACAGCTTATGATTGAAATCTTCGATATCTCGTAAATAAGGAAATAGCTGTCCCATCACGCTTATGATGGCTCCTGCCATTTTGTTTCTTTCTTCGCGATCCTCTATGTTCACCGCAATTTGAACCATACTTTGTATATGCCTTCCGTATTCCGGGATGATTATATCCTGGCGTTGTGAGTTGTATTCCATAGTTAATATTATGATGTCGGCTTGTGATTAATATCTGGTAATTTAAGCCAATTCAAGTTTTGCAAACTTAAGAAGCAATTGCTTCTGTCCGGCACTTGGAAAAAAAACAGTTGCTTTTCGGTTTTCATTTTCCCCTTCAATACTAAGCACTTTTCCCTTTCCAAAGCGCGAGTGTAAGACTTCTGTTCCCACACTTATATCGTCAGGTTTAGCAATAGCGCCAGCGTTCTTTGGGTTTGTAATAGCTTGGCTTACTTGCTTCTTGTCCGAAAAGAGCGTGTCATTTGCACTTTTATTGCTTGGATTAAAAAATCCTTTTCGAGCATTCGAAAAATCTTCGTTAAACGATTTTGGCTTTCTAGAGTTGAGTAAATCGCGTCGATCCAGAAAGCTTTCATCAATCTCATCAATAAATCTGCTCAGATCAGCAAAAATAAGATTTCCCCAGCGGTATCGAGTTGTTGCATAGCTGAGGCAGGCTTCTTTTTCTGCTCGAGTTAAGGCAACATAAAACAATCTTCTTTCTTCTTCAAGCTCTTCCCGACTATTCATTGCCATTTGTGAGGGAAATAAGTTCTCCTCCATTCCAACGATAAATACATATGGAAATTCTAAGCCTTTGGCTGAATGGATGGTCATCAAGGCAATTTTGTCATTGTCGCCATCATCGTTGTCAGCATCGGTTAATAACGCGACATCCAACAAGAAATCAGCGAGGGTTCTCAATCCATTTTTCCCACTTCCCTCACCGCTATCGGAGAATTCTTTCATTCCATTCAAGAGCTCTTGGATGTTTTCGTAGCGAGCGACACCTTCAGGGGACTTATCCTGGTGGAGATCTTTTAATAATCCAGAAGAACTTGCAATATGTTGTCCGAGATCGTAGGCGGATTGATTCTGAATCAGTGCCTGAAAGCTCTTAATTGAAGTGGTAAAGTCCCGTAGTTTTCCCAGAGCCGCATTGTTCAAACTGTGACTTGTCTCAGCTGCACGTTCAATCGTCTCCCATAAACTTAGGTCAGCATCATTGGCAGCAATTAAAAGCTTTTCTAAGCTAGTTTTTCCAATTCCTCTTGCTGGATAATTAACTACTCTTTTAAACGCTTCTTCGTCTTGGGGATTTGCTGTGAGCCTGAAATATGCAAGCAGATCCTTGATTTCTTTTCGCTGATAGAAAGAGAGTCCGCCGTAAATTCTATAAGGAAGATTGATTTTTCGGAGAGCCTCTTCAAATGCTCTGGATTGCGCGTTAGTTCTGTAAAGAATGGCAAAATCCTTATGAGTCGTTTTGAATTGATTTTTGAGATCAAATATTCGAGAAGCTACAAACTGACCTTCATCATTGTCCGATGATGCTTTGTGTACGATGATTTGTTTTCCATCGGGATTATCGGTCCAAACAGTTTTTTTAATTTGATCCTTATTCTTTTCAATCACACTATTGGCGGCATTCACGATGACCTTTGTAGAGCGATAGTTTTGCTCCAACTTGAAGATTTTAAACCCTGGATAGTCTTGCTTGAAGTTTAGAATATTTTGAATGCTCGCTCCTCTAAACGCATAAATACTCTGGGCATCATCTCCCACGACACAAACGTTTTCATGGGCTGCTGCTAGTTTTTTAATGATTAGGTACTGGCTGAAATTGGTGTCTTGATACTCATCTACCAATATATATCTAAAGCGATGTTGGTACTTGTGCAAGACATCTGGGTGATCTCTCAAAAGTACATTGGTATTGAACAATAGGTCGTCAAAGTCCATGGCTCCAGCTCGAAAGCAACGGTTTTTATAGGTAGCGTAGATTTCCGCTAATCGCGGTCTGCCAGCCATTTTATCTTCAGAAGAGATTTCAGGATCATCGGCGTATGCAGCTGGAGAGATCAGGTTGTTTTTTGCGCTGGAGATTCTATTGTAAACCACACCAGGTTTATAGACTTTATCATCCAAGCCCATTTCTTTAATGACAGTTTTAACTAGGCTTTTACTGTCGGCAGTGTCGTATATAGTGAAGTTTCTAGGGTAATTGATTTTTTCACATTCAATCCTCAGGATTCTTGAGAATACGGAGTGAAAGGTTCCCATCCAGATGTTTCTCGCTTCATCATCTCCAATTATTTTACCAATTCTCTCCTTCATTTCTTTAGCCGCTTTATTGGTAAAGGTGAGTGAAAGGATAGAAAATGGATCAACTCCAAGCTCAATGAGATGAGCAATTCTATAGGTAAGGACGCGGGTCTTTCCAGAGCCTGCCCCCGCGATGACCATCATGGGACCATCGGTGCTTTGCACAGCTACTTTTTGAGCCTCATTTAAATCGTCCAGATAATCCATTTTGCAAAGTTAGCGAATATGCCCTGTCTTGAGTGAAATCTTAGCAACTTGAGCACAAAAAAGCCCAACTTGAAGAAATTCATATAAATATCGTGAAATAAAAATGACTAAGCTATTGTATAGTTGATAAAATGGCGTACATTTGCAGCCCCAAAAAATCTGGGGAAGAGTGCTTTTTGCACGTAAATTTTAGTAAGGAATTACAAATTATACCATGCCGACAATACAGCAATTAGTACGCAAAGGTAGAGAGAGCAAAACGGTGACAAGTAAGTCAGCTGCTCTTGATTCATGCCCTCAAAGAAGAGGTGTTTGCGTAAGAGTTTATACGACTACTCCAAAGAAACCAAACTCAGCGATGCGTAAGGTTGCGAGGGTGCGTTTAACGAATGGTAACGAAGTGAATGCATATATAGGTGGTGAAGGTCATAACCTGCAAGAGCACTCAATCGTACTTGTTCGTGGAGGAAGAGTGAAGGATTTACCAGGTGTTCGTTATCACATTGTTCGTGGTGCGCTTGATACAGCTGGTGTTGATGGAAGAATGCAGCGTCGTTCGAAGTATGGTACAAAACGTCCTAAGATTAAGAAATAAGGGATTTATCCTCTTTATAAGTAACCCATGAGAAGAAGGAAAGCCAAAATTAGAGTGATTCTGCCGGATCCAAAGTTCAATGACATGATGGTGACACAGTTTGTCAATAACCTTATGCTTGACGGAAAGAAAAGTACAGCGTTTAAGATTTTCTATGATGCTGTGGCAAGAATCGAAGAAAAGTCAGGTGAAAATGGCATTGAAACCTGGAAGAAAGCAATTTCTAATGTAACTCCTGGAGTTGAGGTGAAAAGCCGTAGAGTCGGTGGAGCTACATTCCAGATTCCACAACCAATTCGCGATAGTCGTAAACTTGGCTTGGCGATGAAGTGGATGATTGCAATTGCTCGCAAAAGAAATGAGCGCAGCATGAGCGAGAAATTAGCTGCGGAAATTTTAGCTGCCTCTAAAGAAGAGGGTGCTACATTTAAAAAGAAAGAAGATACGCATAGAATGGCAGAAGCTAATAAAGCATTCTCTCATTTCCGTTTCTAACAATATTAGTTCATAAGCCATGTCAAAAAGGGATCTTACATACACTCGGAATATTGGAATTTCAGCTCACATTGATGCTGGAAAGACCACTACTACTGAGCGGGTTCTATATTACACCGGGATTAGTCATAAAATTGGTGAGGTGCACGATGGTGCAGCTACCATGGACTGGATGGAGCAAGAGCAAGAAAGAGGTATTACAATTACTTCAGCTGCTACTACTACTTCGTGGAAATATCGTGGTGTGGATTACAAAATGAATATCATTGACACCCCGGGTCACGTTGACTTTACCGTTGAGGTAGAGCGTTCATTGCGTGTGCTTGATGGTGCTGTAGCATTATATTGTGCTGTTGGTGGAGTTGAGCCTCAGTCTGAGACTGTATGGCGTCAAATGGATAGATACAAAGTTCCGCGTATTGGGTTCGTTAATAAGATGGACCGTTCTGGAGCTGACTTCTTCAAGGTTGTTGAGCAAATCAAAGAGAGATTAGGTGGTAATGCGGTTCCTCTTCAAGTTCCAATTGGAGCTGAAGATGATTTCCGTGGCATCGTTGATTTGATCAATAACAAGGCTTTTATCTGGAATGAAGAGGATAAAGGTATGACTTGGACTGAAGTAGAAATTCCTGCTGACCTTGTTGAGACAGTAGCTGAATGGAGAACTAAGTTGGTAGAAGCTGTTGCCGAGCAAGATGACTCTCTTATGGAGAAGTATTTTGAAGATCCAGATTCTATTACTGAAGAAGAGATGATGGCAGCGATTAGAAAAGCTACAATCTCTATTTCGATCATTCCTATCTTATGCGGTTCTGCCTTTAAGAACAAGGGAGTTCAAACTATGCTAGATGCAGTGATGGCTTATTTGCCTTCACCTTTAGATATTGAGGCTGTTCAAGGTATTAACCCTGACACTGGTGAAGAAGAGCCACGTAAGCCATCGGCTGATGAGCCTTTTGCCGCTTTAGCGTTTAAAATTGCAACTGATCCATTTGTTGGTCGACTTGCATTCTTCCGCGTGTACTCTGGTAAGTTGGATGCTGGTTCTTACGTGTTGAATACTCGTACAGACAAGAAAGAGCGTATTTCACGAATCTTCCAAATGCACTCGAACAAGCAGAATTCTATTCCAACGATTGAGGCTGGAGATATTGGTGCGGCAGTTGGATTTAAGGATATCAGAACAGGAGATACTCTTTGTGATGAGAAGAAGCCTATTATACTAGAATCAATGTCATTCCCTGAGCCAGTTATTGGGGTAGCAATTGAGCCAAAAACTCAAGCTGATGTTGACAAACTGGGAATGGCTCTAAATAAATTGGCGGAGGAAGATCCTACGTTCAAGGTTCATACAGATGAGGATTCAGGTCAAACTGTAATCTCTGGAATGGGTGAGCTTCACTTGGAAATTATCGTGGATCGTTTGAAGCGTGAGTTCAAGGTTGAATGTAACCAAGGAGCGCCACAAGTAGCTTACAAAGAAACTATCACAGGGTCTACCGATCACCGTGAGGTTTACAAGAAGCAATCGGGTGGACGTGGTAAGTTTGCTGATATCGTTATTCAGGTGATGCCAGCAGAGCCAGATGAAAACGGTGTTGTTCAACCAGGACTTCAGTTTGTGAATACTATCAAAGGGGGTAATATCCCAAGAGAATTTATTCCATCGATTGAAAAAGGATTTAAGGATGCCATGAACAATGGAGTTCTTGCTGGATATAGTGTGGATTCGTTAAGAGTATCAGTTAATGATGGATCTTTCCACGCTGTCGATTCAGATGCCTTGTCTTTTGAATTGTGTGCTAAGATGGCATACAGAGCGGCAATGCCAAAATGTAACCCAGTATTACTAGAGCCTATAATGAAGCTTGAAGTAGTTACTCCTGAGGAGAATATGGGAGACGTTATTGGTGACTTGAACAAGCGCCGTGGACTAATAGAAGGTACTGATGAGCGCAGTGGAGCTACTGTTGTTAAAGCAAAAGTTCCATTGAGTGAAATGTTTGGATATGTTACTGACTTGAGAACTATCACTTCAGGTCGTGCAACTTCAACTATGGAGTTCTCAAATTATTCAGCAGCGCCGAATAGCGTAGCTGAAGCGGTTATCGCACAAGTTAAAGGAAAAGCAACAGCCTAACACTGGAAGTAAAATGGCTCAAAAAATTCGCATAAAATTGAAGTCTTACGATCACAACTTGGTAGACAAGTCTGCTGAGAAAATTGTAAAGACTGTAAAGACAACAGGAGCAGTGATTAGTGGTCCAATTCCACTACCTACTCACCGTAGAATTTACACCGTTCTTCGTTCACCACACGTGAACAAGAAGGCAAGAGAACAATTCCAATTGTGCTCTTACAAGAGACTATTGGATATCTACAGTTCTTCATCAAAAACAGTTGATGCTCTTATGAGACTCGAACTGCCAAGTGGAGTAGAAGTAGAAATTAAAGTTTAACAGAATTAATACTTAATAACGATGCCAGGACTTATCGGGAAAAAAGTAGGAATGACTAGCACATTTAGTGCCGCTGGAAAGAATATTCCATGCACGATTATTAAGGCTGGTCCCTGCGTCGTGACTCAGATCAAAACAGCAGAGAAGGACGGCTATGCAGCAGTTCAGATCGGGTTTGGGGAACGAAAAGACAAGAATACCACTAAGCCAATGCTTGGTCACTTCAAAAAAGCAAAAACTTCTCCTAAGCACAAGCTTGTGGAAGTAGATGGTTTCAAGGATGAAGTGAAGTTGGGAGACCAATTGAGTGTTGCTGATATTTTCAACGAAGGAGAGTATGTTGAAATTACAGGTACCACAAAAGGAAAAGGATTTCAAGGTGTTGTAAAGCGCCACGGATTCGGTGGGGTTGGTCAATCGACTCACGGTCAGCACAACAGAGGTCGTGCTCCGGGATCTATTGGTGCTGCTTCTGATCCAGCAAGAGTTTTCAAAGGAATGAGAATGGCTGGTCGCATGGGTGGTAATAAAGAGACTATTGAAAACCTTGAAGTGATTAAGGTTTTACCAGAAGATAATATTATCGTTGTGAAGGGATCAGTTCCTGGTCACAAAGGTGCTTACTTAGTAATTTGGAAGTAAGATGGAAGTAGCGGTATATAACATAGAGGGTAAAAAAACCTCAGATAAGGTTAAGCTTGACGCAGAAGTGTTTGGCATCGAACCGAATGATCATGCCATTTACTTGGATGTGAAAAGATACTTGGCTGCACAACGCCAAGGAACACATAAGAGTAAGGAAAGAGCAGAAGTTGCTGGTAGCACTAGAAAAATCAAGCGTCAAAAAGGTACTGGTACTGCACGTGCTGGTAGCAAGAAGAGTCCTGTTTTTGTAGGTGGAGGTACTGTATTTGGTCCTCGTCCAAGAAACTACACTCAAAACCTGAACAAAAAGGTTAAGATGTTGGCGAGGAAATCTGCTCTTGCTTATAAGGCCAAGGGAGAAAACATCATGATTTTGGATAAGCTTTCAATGGCTGCACCAAAAACACAGGAATATCTTAAAATGCTTACCAACTTAAAGGTTGCTGATAAGAAAACATTAGTTGTTCTTCCTGAGCATGATAAGTCCGTTTTGCTTTCATCTCGAAACCTACAAGGTCATAAGGTGACTACGGCTAGTTCGTTGAATACATATGATATTCTGAATTGTGTAAATCTCATTCTTTTGAAAGATGCGGTTCAGGTTATTGAAAACCAGTTAAAGAAGTAAGGTCATGAAAGGAATTCTGCTTCGTCCGTTAATCACGGAAAAAATGACTGCTGATTCTGAGAAGAATAACAGATATGGTTTTGTAGTTGCTGTTACAGCAAACAAAATTTCGATTCGTCAGGCAGTAGAAGAAGAGTATGGTGTAAAGGTTACTGGAGTGCGTACCATTAATGTGGATGGCAAGAAGAAATCACGTTACACTAAAACAGGAAATGTTGTAGGTCGTTCGGCTTCTTTTAAGAAAGCCATCGTTCAGCTTGCTGACGGCGACATCATCGACTTTTACGAAAACATCTAAGCGAGAAAAAGATGTCATTAAGAAAATTAAAACCAACAACCCCAGGTCAAAGGCATAAAATTGCTAGTTCATTTGATGAATTAACCTCGGACAAGCCGCACAAAGCACTAATTGCTCCTCTTAGAAGCACTGGTGGTAGAAATGCGACAGGTAGAATGACCATGCGTAATCGCGGTGGTGGACACAAACGTCGTTATAGAATCATTGATTTCAAGCGTGATAAGCATGGAATGGATGCCAAAGTATTGACTGTTGAGTACGATCCAAACCGCTCAGCTCGAATCTGTCTAGTGGAATACACTGATGGGGAGAAGAGATACATTATTGCACCGAACGGAATTGAAGTTGGAAAGACAATTCGCTCAGGTTCAGGTTCTGCTCCTGAAGTAGGAAATGCTCTTTTGTTGTCTGAAATTCCTTTGGGAACAGTAATTCACAATATTGAGATGTATCCTGGTAAGGGTGGACAAATCGCAAGAAGTGCTGGTTCTTATGCTCAGTTGAATGCTCGTGATGGAAAGTATGCCATCATCAAGATGCCTTCTGGAGAGACAAGAATGATTATGAGCAGTTGTATTGCAACAATTGGAGTTGTTTCAAATGGTGACCATAACTTGACTGTTTCTGGTAAAGCAGGTCGCAGCCGTTGGTTAGGTCGTCGTCCACGAGTTCGTCCGGTAGCTATGAACCCAGTTGATCACCCGATGGGTGGAGGAGAAGGCCGATCTTCAGGAGGTCATCCAAGATCAAGAAAAGGAATTCCAGCTAAAGGTCATAAGACTCGCGCAAAAAAGAAATCGTCTAGCAAGTTCATTATAGAACGCAGGAAGAAATAATAGAAGAAATGTCAAGATCACTTAAAAAACCACCATTTGTCCACTACAAGCTGGATCAGCGAGTAGAAGCAATGCAGTCTTCTGGAAAGAAGAGTGTGATTAAAACCTGGTCAAGATCGTCTACTATCACTCCTGATTTTGTAGGCTTGACAATAGCAGTGCACAACGGAAAGCAATTTATCCCTGTGTATGTGACTGAAAACATGGTAGGTCATAAGCTTGGAGAGTTTTCTCCAACTAGGACTTTCAGAGGTCACGCTGGTAATAAAAAAGATAAAGGCAAACGCTAATTAAGGAAATAAGTCATGGGAGCCAGAAAAAGATTAATGGCAGAGAAAAGAAAGGAAGACCTTAAGGTAACAGCAATAGCTGTTCTTAAGAACTGCCCGACATCTCCACGAAAAATGCGATTGTTAGCTGACATCATCCGCGGTAAAGCAGTGGGTGAAGCGATGAACATCCTTAAGTTCAGCCGCAAAGACGCTTCAGTTGATATGGAAAAACTTCTAAGATCAGCGATTGCAAATTGGGAAGCTAAAAATGAAGGTGAACGCCCTGAAGAGTCAAGCCTTGTAGTTAGCGAAGTTAAAGTCGACAGTGCTAGAATGCTGAAGAGAGTGCAGCCTGCCCCACAGGGTAGAGCGCACAGAATCAGAAAGCGTTCAAATCACGTGACAATAATAGTTGATAGCGCGAAATAAGATAGAACATGGGACAAAAAGTACACCCGATAGGAATTCGCCTGGGCTTCATCAAAGGATGGGAGTCGAATTGGTATGGTGGAAATCACTACACTGAGAAATTGGTAGAAGATGATAAAATCCGTAAGTATATCATGGTCCGCCTGCGTAAGGCATCCATTGCGAGAATTATCATTGAACGTACACTGAAATTAGTGACAGTAACAATTCAAACGGCTCGTCCAGGAGTGATTATTGGAAAAGGCGGTTCTGAAGTTGACAAGCTAAAAGAAGAGTTGAAGAAACTGACTAGTAAGGAAGTTCAAATCAACATCTACGAAATAAAGAGACCAGAACTTGATGCAAGATTAGTTGCGGATAGTATCGCTCGTCAAATCGAAGCTCGTATTTCTTTTAGAAGAGCTACTAAGATGGCAGTTGCTGGAACCATGAGAATGGGCGCAGAAGGTATCAAGGTAATGATTAGCGGAAGATTGAATGGTGCGGAAATGGCAAGAAGTGAAATGTATAAGGATGGACGTATTCCATTGCATACTTTCCGAGCGGATATTGATTACGCATTGTCGGAAGCACACACGACCTATGGAAGATTAGGTGTTAAGGTTTGGATATGCCGTGGAGAGGTTTATGGAAAGAGAGATTTATCTCCTCTAACAGGATCTCCGACTCAAGGTGGTGGCAATTCTGGGAAACCAGGTGGCGGCGGACCGAGAAGAGGTGGTAAGAGAGCCAAGAAGTAATAGTATAGACTAAGAATAGTATAAGATAACTGTCATGTTACAGCCGAAACGTACGAAGTTCAGAAAAATGCAAAAAGGCAAGATCAAGGGTATCGCACACCGCGGATCTACGATTGCCTTTGGATCATTTGGACTTAAAACAATGGATGAAGGATTCATCACATCACGCCAGATTGAAGCGGCACGTATCGCGGTTACGCGTTACATGAAGCGTGAAGGAAAAGTTTGGATTAGAATTTTTCCAGACAAACCGATCACTGCTAAGCCTGCAGAAGTGAGGATGGGTAAGGGTAAAGGAGCTCCAAGTCATTGGGTTGCGGTTGTAAAACCAGGACGCATGATGTTTGAAGCAGATGGTGTACCTTTGTCGACCGCTCAGGAAGCCATGAGACTTGCTGCTCAAAAATTACCTGTGCGTACCAAGTTTGTTGTTAGACCTGATTACACAGAATAATATATAGCCATGAAGTCTTCAGAAATCAGAGAGCTTTCAAATAGCGATCTGCAAGATAAACTAGCAGTTGAGCGTGAAGCGCTTGCCAAAATTAATTTTACTCACGGCATCAGCAGTTTGGAGAACCCAATGGAGCTCCGTCTTAGACGGAAAAACATTGCACGTCTTCTGACAGAAGCAGGTGTACGGAATAAGAAAGCCTAAAACAGTTTCGCACAATGGAAAAGCGTAATCTGAGAAAAGAAAGAGTTGGTGTAGTAACCAGCAATGCGATGGATAAGTCGATTGTTGTAGCTGTAGAGCGTAAAGTGAAACACCCTAAGTACGGAAAGTTCGTTAAAAAGACAAGTAAATTTGTCGCTCATGATGAGCAAGATGAATGTACCGTAGGTGATACAGTTCGTATCATGGAGACAAGACCTATCAGCAAGAATAAGTGCTGGAGAATGGTCGAAGTAATAGAGAAGGCGAAATAACGGGATAATACCTTAAGTCATGATTCAACAGGAAAGCCGATTAAGAGTTGCCGACAACAGTGGGGCCAAAGAAGTACTTTGCATTAAAGTACTTGGTGGGTCGAAAAGAAGATATGCTTCTATTGGTGACAAGATAGTTGTTACTGTAAAAGATGCGATGCCTGCGGGTAACGTGAAGAAAGGGCAAGTATCTAAAGCTGTTGTAGTCCGCACAAAGAAAGAAATACGCCGCGCCGACGGGTCTTATATTAGATTCGATGACAACGCAGCAGTATTATTAAATAATGCCGGAGAACTACGTGGAACAAGAATTTTCGGTCCAGTCGCAAGAGAATTGCGTGATAAGGACTATATGAAAATTGTTTCGCTTGCACCAGAAGTTCTTTAATAGCAGAAATACAAAAAGTGATGCATAAGCGCTTGAAAGTAAGAAAAGGAGATCAGGTCAAAGTCCTGAGCGGAGAAGACAAAGGCAAAGAAGGCCGTGTCCTAGAAGTTCAGACAAAAAAAGACCGCGTGATTATCGAGGGGATTAACATAGTTACAAAACATGTTAAGCCTAGTGCGACTAATCCACAAGGTGGAATCGAGAAGAAAGAAGCTGCGATTCATGTCTCCAATGTTTTGGTTATTGATAACCAAGGGAATCCAACGCGAATTGGTCGTCGTCGTCAAGAAGACGGGAAACTTGTTCGCTTTTCGAAGAAATCTAATGAAGATTTGAAGTAATGGAATACGTACCAAGACTAAGGAAATTATATTCCGACGAAATTGTTCCTCAATTGAAGAAGGATTTCGAATACAAAACAGTAATGCAGGTTCCGAAAATCGAAAAGATTTGTATTAATCAAGGTTTGGGAAAAGCTGTCGCTGATAGAAAATTGGTTGATAATGCAATTGAAGAGCTATCTATGATAGTCGGTCAAAAGGCAGTTCCATGTTTCTCTAAGAAGGATATTTCCAATTTCAAATTGAGAAAGGGAATGGCAATTGGCGCACGAGTGACGCTAAGAGGCGATAAGATGTATGATTTCCTTGATAGATTGATCAGCATAGGTATGCCAAGAACACGTGATTTCCGTGGTGTAAAAGCTTCTGGATTTGATGGTAGAGGCAACTTTACCTTCGGTGTGAAAGAACAGATCATTTTCCCTGAGATTGATCTCGATAAGATTAAGAACATAAACGGTATGGATATCACATTTGTGACTTCCGCTAATACTGACGAAGAAGCTAAGGCACTGTTGAAAGGCTTTAAGTTTCCATTCGTAAAAAATTGATATAGGCGATGGCAAAAGAATCAATGAAAGCGCGTGAGCGCAAAAGAGAGCGAATTGTAGCGAAATACGCTGCGAAAAGAGAAGCTCTGAAGGCAGAAGGAAACTGGGTAGCTTTGCAAAAGCTTCCTAAGAACGCTTCTCCAGTAAGACTTCACAATCGCTGCCAATTGACTGGTCGTCCTAGAGGATATATGCGCCAATTTGGTATCTCAAGAGTTACCTTCCGTGAAATGGCACTTGCTGGGAAAATCCCAGGAGTCAGAAAAGCGAGCTGGTAATATTTGCCAAGAAAATTAACGAGCAACAGAAAAGATCATGTATACCGATCCGATAGCTGATTACCTAACTAGAATCCGTAACGCACAAAGTGCAGGTCACCGTGTGGTGGAAATCCCTTCATCTAATATGAAGAAGGATATTACAAAGATTCTATTTGATAAGGGTTATATCCTGAACTATAAGTTCGAGGATGATGATAAACAAGGAGTGATTAAAATCGCCTTGAAGTATCATGCACAAACTAAAAAGCCAGCGATAACTAAGATTCAAAGAATCAGTTCTCCAGGTTTGAGAAAGTACAAAGGAGCAGAAGAATTGCCACGAGTTTTAAACGGACTTGGAATTGCAGTTCTCTCAACATCACACGGAGTGATTACTGACAAGGAAGCTCGTCAGGCACACATTGGTGGTGAGGTTATTTGCTACGTATATTAAGAATAAAGTAAAGACGACAAGAACATGTCACGTATAGGAAAATCACCAGTTGAAGTCACCAAAGGCGTTGAAGTTACCATAACAGGTAATAAAATAAGCGTTAAGGGACCGAAAGGAGAACTTCATCAAGAAGTCCATGCAGATCTTTCAGTAGAAATGGAGGATGGACAAATCGTTGTGAAACGACCAAATGATGAGAAGCAAAACAGAGCAATGCACGGATTGTACCGCTCTCTTATTGCCAATATGGTTGAAGGAGTAAGTAACGGTTATAAGCTTCAATTGGAATTGGTAGGGGTTGGTTACAGAGCTAAATCTCAAGGACAACAATTGGAGTTGGCACTAGGATTCTCTCACCCAATCGTGTTTGATCTTCCATCGGAAATTAAAGTAGAAGCTACTCAAGAAAAAGGAAAGAATCCTATCATCACTCTTGAGTCATTTGATAAACAATTAATTGGGCAGGTAGCCGCTAAGATTCGTTCTATGCGTAAACCAGAGCCTTACAAAGGAAAAGGTATTCGCTTTGTTGGTGAGTACATCCGTAGAAAAGCTGGTAAATCAGCAGCTAAATAATAGGGAAAGATGGCAAGTAGTAAGAAACTTCTTCGTAGAAATAAAGTTCGTCAGCGTATTCGCAAGACTATTGCTGGAACTCCTGAATGTCCGAGATTGGCCATATTCAGAAGTAACAAGCAAATCTATGCACAAATCATTGATGACTTGAACGGTAAGACGTTGGCAGCTGCATCTTCTGCAGTATTGCCTGAAGCACAGAAAGTGCCGAAAATTGATCAAGCTAAAATGGTGGGTAGTAAAATAGCAGAAATTGCTAAAACTGCAGGCATTGCGGCAGTAGTCTTCGATAGAGGAGGCTACCTGTATCATGGAAGAGTTAAATCATTGGCAGAAGCTGCTCGCGAAGGTGGGCTGAAATTCTGATAGATCGAATAATTATGAAAGCAGTAAGATCAACAGATACAGAACTTAAAGATCGCTTGGTTACGATTAATCGTGTTACCAAAGTGACAAAAGGTGGGCGTACATTTAGTTTCTCTGCCATTGTTGTGGTTGGAAACGAGGATGGAATTGTAGGTCACGGACTTGGAAAAGCAAAGGAAGTTTCTGTCGCTATATCGAAAGGAATTGATGATGCTAAGAAGAACTTGGTACGTGTTCCTGTTCACAACGGAACTATTCCTCATGCGCAGCACGGAAAATATTCAGGCGCTAGAGTCTTTTTGAAGCCTGCTTCAAATGGTACTGGAGTTATTGCCGGCGGTGCGATGCGTGCAGTTTTGGAAAGTGTTGGGATAAAAGATGTTCTCGCGAAATCTTTAGGCTCTTCTAACCCACATAACGTGGTGAAAGCAACGATGCACGCTTTGAGTGATCTTCGCGATGCTAAAGATGTGGCTGATGCTCGTGGGATTTCGATGGATAAAGTATTTAACGGTTAAACCTAGAGGATTATGGCTAAAGTTCGTATAACTCAAACACGCAGCACGATCAATCGTTCGAAGCGTCAAAAGGCAACCATCCAGGCTCTTGGAATCAAAAGACTGAACGTTGCTGTGGAACACGAAGCAACCCCTCAAATTTTAGGGATGATTCGTAAAGTTGAACACCTAGTGAAGGTGGAGCAGATTTAATAAGACATTACAATAGATCAAAACCATGGATCTCAGTAAACTAAAACCGGCAGAAGGCTCGGTAAAGAATAGAAAAAGAATTGGACGAGGAGAAGGTTCTGGTCACGGTGGAACATCTACGCGTGGTCACAAAGGAGCAAAATCTCGTTCAGGTTATAAGCGTAAAATCGGATTTGAAGGCGGTCAAATGCCACTTCAAAGAAGAGTGCCGAAGTTCGGTTTCAAAAACAGAAATCGTGTAGTGAATAAAGGTGTAAACCTTGACGCTATTCAAGCCTTGGTAGAAACGACTAAGCTTACTGAACTTACTCCAGAGCTACTTTTTGAGCATGGATTGTTAGGTAAGAATGACCGTCTAAAAATTCTTGGTAGAGGCGAATTAAAAGCAAAGCTTAATATTAAAGCGCATGCATTTAGTGCCACAGCAAAGAAAGCAATAGAAGATTTGGGTGGTGAAACATCACTACTGTAATTGAAGGAATTTAGACCATGAAGGACTTTTTTAAGAAATTGAGAGATATTTGGCATCACGAAGAGCTGAGAAAGAAAATTCTTCTTACGCTTGGATTGATTCTTATCTATAGAGTTGGATCGTTTATCATCCTGCCGGGAATTAACTCGGAAGCTTTAGCTCAAAACTCCACAAGTGGAGGTGGCGGCTTAATGGACTTGTTGTCTCTTTTCACGGGAGGGGCCTTCAATCGTGCGTCTATTTTCGCTCTAGGTATCATGCCTTACATTTCTGCATCGATCATTATGCAACTTCTAGGAATTGCGGTTCCTAGCATTATGAAAATGCAAAAAGAAGGTGAAAGTGGTAGAAAGAAGATTAATCAATATACGCGTTTCTTAACGATTGCGATTACATTGGTTCAATCACCAGGTTATTTGGCTTCTACAGTAGCAAGCGTTCCTGGAGCAGTTCCGAACCCTACTGCATTTTGGTGGTTCTCAGCTGTTACAATTTTAACATGCTGTACACTTTTAATCATGTGGTTGGGTGAGAGAATTACTGACAAGGGAATTGGAAACGGGATCTCATTAATCATCATGATCGGAATTATCGCTTCTTTACCTCAAGCAATAGCCCAAGAATTTGTACACCCTGACAATAGCTTGTACTTCTTCTTAATTGAAATTGCAGCTCTGCTTGTTGTTATTGGTGTATCGGTTCTGTTGACACTTGGTGTAAGAAAAGTACCTGTGCATTCTGCAAGAAGAACTGCGGGAGCATCGCACCTGCCAGCAGGTGAGCAAGCGAGATCTTGGATTCCGCTTAGAGTGAACTCTGCAGGTGTAATGCCAATCATCTTTGCTCAAGCAATTATGTTTGTTCCATTATACTTGACACAAACTGACACTTTTAAGGAGAGTGCTGCATTGCAAGAATTAGGAGATTTCAACGGATTTTGGTATAATCTTGTATTCGGATTGATGATCGTTGTGTTTACATACTTCTACACTGCAATCACAGTGAATCCAAATCAGATGGCTGATGACTTAAAGCGCCAAGGAAATTTCATCCCAGGAATTAAACCGGGACGTCCAACAGCGGAACACTTGGATAATATATTATCGAGAATCACATTGCCTGGAGCTATTTTCTTGGCACTGATTGCAATACTTCCAGCAATAGTTTATGCGCTGGGACTGACTAAAACTCAAGCTTTTGGTATCTTCTTCGGAGGAACATCACTCTTGATTATGGTCGGAGTAGTTCTAGATACACTTCAGCAAATTGAAAGCCACTTGCTTTCTCGTCATTACGACGGCTTGATGAAATCTGGAAAATTAAGGAGTAGAACGGCTGCTCCTGTTAGTGGGCTGGCAGGTTAATTTTATTCGTCGGAATGATACATTATAAGACCGACGAAGAAATCGAGCTGCTCAGAAAGAGTTCATTGCTTGTTGGAAGAACTTTAGCTGAAGTTGCTAAAATCTTAGGTCCAGGTGTTACAACACTTGACTTGGATAAAGTAGCTGAAGAGTTTATTCGTGATAATGGAGGTGTACCATCTTTTAAAGGGTACAATGGCTTCACCGGATCTCTTTGCACTTCAGTAAATGAAGAAGTTGTTCATGGAATTCCTGCAGATAGGATACTTCAAGATGGAGATATTGTTTCTGTTGATTGTGGAGTTTATATGAACGGATTTCATGGGGATAGCGCTTACACTTTTGCTGTAGGGGAGATATCACCAGAACTTCAAAATTTACTTAAGGTGACAAAAGAGTGCTTGTCCAAAGGAATTGAACAGGCGATTAGCGGGAATCGAATAGGAGATATAGGTAGTGCAATTCAAGAGCATGCTGAAGAAAACAACTATGGTGTTGTTAGAGAGTTGGTAGGTCATGGTTTGGGGAGAAATCTCCATGAAGCTCCGGAAGTGCCAAATTATGGCAGACGCGGAAGTGGACCGAAGTTGAAAGAAGGAATGGTATTGGCGATTGAGCCCATGATTAATATGGGAGGGAGAGCTGTGAAGCAGTTACGTGATGGATGGACAATTGTCACATCAGATGGAAAACCTTCTGCACACTTTGAACATGATATTGCAGTATTGAAAGGAAAAGCTGAAGTTCTATCGACATTTGAGTTTATAGAAGAAGTAATAAAAGTGACTAAATAAATATGGCTAAACAGGCCTCGATTACACAGGATGGAACAATTGTAGAAGCATTATCTAATGCCATGTTTCGCGTGGAACTTGAAAATGGACATGTAATAACTGCTCATATTTCAGGAAAGATGAGAATGCACTACATAAAGATATTACCTGGAGATCGTGTGAAGGTGGAGATGTCTCCATATGACCTCACAAAGGGCCGGATAACGTTTCGCTACAAAAATTAATTGCTGCCATGAAGGTAAGAGCATCATTAAAGAAAAGGTCAGTAGACTGTAAGATCGTCCGCAGAAAAGGACGCTTGTATGTGATCAACAAGAAGAACCCTAAATTCAAGCAGAGACAGGGATAATCCTGACTTGGGCAAATAATAGTATTATGGCACGTATTGCTGGTATAGACCTTCCTAAGTACAAACGAGGTGAGATAGGACTCACATATATCTACGGTATTGGTAGAACTTCTGCAAAGAAGATACTTACCGATGCTGGGGTGGACTTGAACAAAAAAGTTCAAGACTGGAATGATGAAGAACTCAGCGCTATCCGCGCTACTTTGAACGCTACGTTTAAAGTAGAGGGAGCACTTCGTTCAGAAGTCCAAACTCACATCAAACGTCTTATGGATATTGGATGTTACAGAGGAATTAGACATCGTTCAGGCCTTCCACTGAGAGGACAAAGAACAAAAAATAATTCGCGTACTCGTAAGGGTAAGCGTAAGACTGTAGCGAATAAAAAGAAAGCTACTAAATAAGCACTGAGCTTAACTGATTAGTTATGGCAAAGAACGTCAAGAAAAAAAAGAACGTCAAGGTTGAAGCCCTTGGTCAGGCACATATCCAGGCCAGCTTTAACAACATTATCATCTCACTGACTAATAATCAGGGACAGGTAATATCGTGGGCATCAGCAGGTAAAATGGGCTTTAGAGGCTCTAAAAAGAACACTCCTTATGCAGCTCAAGTAGCAGCAGAAGATTGCGCAAAAGAAGCTTTTGAAGCTGGCTTGCGCAAGGTGAAGGTGTTCGTAAAAGGGCCAGGAGCAGGTCGTGAGTCAGCGATTCGTTCCCTCCATAATACCGGCATAGAAGTAACTGAGATCGTGGATATTTCTCCACTTCCTCATAACGGATGTCGCCCACCGAAGCGTCGAAGAGTCTAATTTCATTGAAGAGCAAAAAGAAAAGAAATGGCTAGATACACAGGTCCTAAGTCCAAGATCGCCAGGAAATTTAATGAACCAATTTTTGGTCCAGATAAGGCGCTTGAGCGTCGTGCATATCCTCCTGGACAACACGGTCCAAACAAGAGAAGGATGAAGAAATCCGAATATGCTGTGCAGCTTGCTGAAAAGCAAAAAGCAAAGTATACGTACGGAATTCTTGAGCGCCAGTTCTCTAACATGTTTAAGAAGGCATCATCTCACTCAGGTATTACTGGTGAAATTCTTCTTCAACTTTGTGAGGCGAGATTAGATAACGTGGTTTTCAGACTCGGAATAGCTCCAAGTCGTAGTGCAGCAAGACAACTTGTTGGACACCGCCATATTACTGTCAATGGAAGTTTGGTGAATATACCTTCTTACCAGCTGCGTCAAGGTGATGTAGTCGCTGTAAGAGAAAAGTCTAAGTCTTTAGAAGCTGTTACAAGTTCTCTTTCCAATAATTCGAAAAAATACGATTGGTTAGATTGGAACAATGCAAGCATGATAGGTACCTTTATTAATGTACCTGCACGTGAGCAAATTCCAGAGAATATCAAGGAACAGCTAATTGTCGAATTGTACTCTAAATAATCCAATTACATGGCCATTCTCGATTTTCAGAAGCCTGATAAAGTAATAATGATAGAATCGAACGACTTTCACGGTTCGTTCGAATTCCGTCCATTGGAACCCGGTTTTGGGATCACAATCGGTAACGCACTACGTAGAATCCTACTTTCTTCCTTGGAAGGATATGCGATTACTTCAATTAAAGTTGAAGGTGTAGAACACGAATTCTCTACCATTAAAGGTGTAGTAGAAGATGTTACTGAGATCATTTTGAACCTGAAACAAGTTCGTTTTAAAAGACAAATTGATTCTGCAGACAGCGAAAAGGTTGTTGTAAGTATCAGCGGTCAAGAGGTTTTCTCTGCCGGCGATATTGGCAAGTTCACTTCGGCTTTCCAAGTGCTTAACCCTGACCACGTGATTTGTCACATGGAACCTAAGGTGAAACTCACTATTGAGTTGAATGTAGCCAAAGGAAGAGGTTATGTGCCTGCTGAAGAAAATAAAGTAGAAGGCGCTGCATTCGGAACTATAGCAATCGACTCTATCTTCACTCCAATGAGGAACGTGAAGTATAAAGTTGAGAACTACAGAGTCGAGCAAAAGACCGATTACGAAAAACTAGTTATCGAAATTGATGGTGATGGCTCTGTTACTCCGAAGGATGCCCTTCAAGAAGCAGCTAAGATCCTTATTCATCATTTCATGCTTTTCTCCGATGAGAGAATCTCTCTAGAAAGTGAAGAAAAATCTGAAACTGAAGAGTTTGACGAGACTTCTTTGCACATGCGTCAGCTTTTGAAAACAAAGCTTGTTGACATGGATCTTTCTGTTAGAGCCTTAAATTGCTTAAAAGCAGCCGATATTGAAACACTTGGTGACTTGGTTTCATTCAACAAAAATGATCTCTTAAAATTCAGAAACTTCGGTAAGAAGTCATTAACTGAACTTGAAGATTTAGTTGACAATAAAGGCCTGTCATTCGGAATGAATGTGGCAAAATATAAACTTGATAAAGATTAATCTGAAGGCAGGTTAGTTAACTTGTTAGAACACCTATCACAATGAGACACGGGAAGAGATTTAATCACCTGGGAAGGAAAACCGGACACCGCAAAGCGATGCTCGCAAATATGGCTTGTTCATTGATCGAACACAAAAGGATCAATACCACATTAGCCAAAGCGAAAGCGTTAAAGCAGTACGTAGAACCCCTTCTTACAAAGTCGAAAGCTGACTCTACACACTCTAGAAGAGTTGTATTTAGCTACTTAAAGAGCAAAGAAGCAGTTACTGAACTTTTTAGAGAAGTAGCTCCTAAGATCGCTGATCGTAATGGAGGCTATACGCGTATTATTAGAACTGGATACCGCCTAGGTGACAGTGCTGAAATGTGTTTACTCGAATTGGTTGACTTCAACGATATCTATGGAAATGATGATGCAAAATCATCAAAAGGTAGAACTCGAAGAGGTGGAGCTAAAAAGAAAGTTGAGTCTGTTGTTGACAGTGTAACTGACAAAGTAGAAGCTGCTAAAGATGTTGTTGCTGAAAAAGCTGCAGATATCGCAGAGGATGTTAAAGAAGTTGTTGAAGATGCTGCTGAAGATTTAACAGCAGACGAAAGCAAGGACGAAGCTTCCGATGAAAACACCGATGACAAGAAAGAAGCTTAATGACTTCTAGAAATGAAATAGTTAAAAGGATGAAACATTGTTTCATCCTTTTTTTTGTTTGAAGAAAAGATGTTCATAGATATCATGAAAATCTGAACTCATTTCTCAGTTGGCTGATTAAATTTGTATCATGCTAAAAATTCAAGAAAGTCCAGCGGTCCTCCTCTTGGAAGATGGAACATTTTTTCAAGGAACTGCAATAGGAGTAATTGGCACTACTACCGGTGAAATCGCATTCAATACCGGAATGTACGGTTATCAAGAAATCTTTACCGACCCATCTTATTATGGTCAGATATTGGTTATGGCGACTGCCCATATTGGCAATTATGGCGTACATGATGAAGAAGTCGAGTCCGATTCAATAAAGATATCAGGGCTTGTTACTAAGAAATATTCTGACGTACATAGCAGAATTGCTGGCTCTGGTTCTCTGCAGGAATACCTTGAACGTGATGGGCTTAGCGGAATTTGTGATATCGATACCAGAACTCTGGTTCGTCATATTAGAGATTGCGGTGCAATGAACGCCATTATATCCTCCGAGATTTTGGATGTGGAAGAATTAAAGAAACAGCTCGCTAAAGTACCTTCAATGCAAGGACTGGAATTATCTTCCAAAGTGAGTACCAAAGAAGCCTATACTTCAAAAGGAAAAAGCTCCAAATATAAAGTTGCATTGATAGACTTTGGAGTAAAAACCAGTATCGTTAGGTGCTTGAACGAAAGGAATTGCGATGTGACGGTATTCCCGATGAACACCCCCTATCAAGAAATTATTGACTGGGAGCCGGATGGAATAATGTTTTCAAATGGCCCTGGCGACCCATCAGCTATGAAAGAGTCCATTGCTCTTGTTAAACGACTTGTGGAATCTGGAATTCCTGGATTTGGTATATGTCTTGGACATCAATTGATTGCCCTGAGCCAAGGTTTGCAAACTGAAAAAATGTTTAATGGCCATCGAGGAGTAAATCATCCAGTAAAGAATTTGGTCACAGGAAAATGTGAGATTACTTCTCAAAATCACGGGTTCGTTGTTAGTCGAGAATCAATTCAATCCAATCAAAGCGTTGAATTAACACACATTCATTTGAATGATGATTCCGTAGCAGGAATGAACTTGACTGATTATCCAGTATTTAGTGTTCAATATCATCCTGAAGCTTCTGCCGGACCTCACGATTCTCGTTATTTATTTGATCAGTTCATTACAGCTATGAAAACTTCGATTGAAGTAGCAGTATAATATTCTTAATTAATTTCAAATCTATGAGCCAAATTGCCAGAATTCAGGCGAGACAGATCCTTGATTCAAGAGGAAATCCAACGATTGAAGTGGATGTGATAACCGATGCAGGCGTTCTAGGAAGAGCTGCTGTTCCTTCTGGAGCTTCTACGGGAATCCATGAAGCAGTCGAATTGCGTGATATGGATGCCGGAATCTATATGGGTAAAGGAGTATTGCACGCTGTTCAAAATGTGAATGAAACGCTCAACAATGAATTGCTTGGAGCGTATATTTTTGATCAGACACTCATTGATAGAGCGATGATTGGCATTGATGGAACTGCCAACAAAGCTGTTTTGGGAGCCAATGCCATTTTGGGTGTTTCACTGGCAGTTGCAAAAGCTGCAGCAGAAACCATTGGACAACCTTTGTATAGATATATAGGTGGGGTGAATGCTAACCACTTGCCAGTGCCAATGATGAATATTATTAATGGCGGATCTCATGCCGATAATAATGTAGACATCCAAGAATTTATGGTTATGCCGGTAGGCGCTGAGAGTTTCAGCGAGGGACTTAGAATGGGGACTGAAATTTTCCATCACCTCAAGAAAGTCTTGAAAGATGCTGGCCATATGACGAATGTGGGAGATGAGGGCGGATTTGCTCCTAATCTGAAATCGAATGAGGAAGCCGTTCATATTATTCTACAGGCCATTGAAAAAGCAGGCTATAAACCTGGTGAAGATGTATGGTTGGCTCTAGATGCTGCATCTACAGAATTCTACGACGAAGAAACAGGACTTTATCATTTATCATCTACTGGTGATAAGCTGACCAGTGCTGAAATGGTTGATTTTTGGAAAGATTGGAGTGATAAATTCCCAATACTCTCAATTGAAGACGGTTGCAGTGAAGACGATTGGAAGGGGTGGAAACTTATGACTGAGCAGTTAGACGAAAAGGTTCAATTGGTCGGTGACGACTTATTCGTAACTAATGTTGAGCGCCTGGCCAAGGGTATTACTGAAGGAGTTGCCAACTCAATACTCGTAAAAGTTAATCAGATTGGAACTCTAACTGAGACTATCGAAGCCGTTGATTTGGCACACCGAAATTCATATTCATCGGTGATGTCTCACCGCAGTGGCGAAACTGAGGATACCACAATTGCGGACCTCGCAGTTGCCTTAAATTGCGGTCAAATTAAAACTGGATCTGCAAGCAGAACAGATCGAATTGCCAAATACAACCAATTACTAAGAATAGAAGAGAGCCTAGGTAAATTGGCATATTATCCTGGAAAAACGATTGTAAGAAGATAAGTATTTCTTTGTAACTCATTGAATTAGAAAGGCATCCATTTGGATGCCTTTTTATTTTCGTAAACATTGGATTCTTGAGTAGGGTAATACTCGAAGGAGTTTGTATCTTTTACGGTTGGAAACCTATTTCGTCTGTTTTCTCATTATTCTGGAAAGAGAAACGAAGAAATTTAGTGCAACTGGAAATTTTGATTGTAATCCTATGAAGCCATCGAACGAGCTATTTAATTTAATTAAGTCGCTTTCAAAGTCAGAAAAGAGATTTTTCAAGCTTCACTCATCCCTGCAAGAAGGAGAGAAGAACTACCTTAAAATCTTTGACGCAATTGAAAAACAGTCAGAGTACAATGAAACTGAAATCAAAGATCAGTTCGGCTCTGAAGTTTTTATCAAGCACTTTCCCTCCGAAAAAAATCACTTGTATAAGTTGATTCTTAAAAGCTTGAGGGCTTATCATTCTGAGAATAGTATTAGCTCTGTTCTTAAGCAAGAGATCAAGAATATAGAAATCCTATACAACAAAGCGCTGTTTAATGAGTGCAATAAATTCTTGTTGAGAGCTAAAAAACTGGCTATTGCTCATGAAAAATTTTATTTCCTTTTTGAGCTGATCAGCTGGGAAAAGATGCTGCTTGAAGAGGCTTTCGAAGATGGTAAATTCACCAAAGACCTTGACACCTTGATTTATGAGGAACAAGAAGTCATCGAGAAGTTAAGAAACTTAGCTGCCTATCATGTGCTTTATTCTAAGATCAATTATGTATTTCGGAGTGGGGGATTTGCCAGAGATGAAGAGAGTCGCAAATTGATCACGGAAATAGCGAGTCATCCCTTAATTGTAGGAATGAATACAGCATTGTCAAATAGAGCAGCTACCATTTGCCACTACACTCAAGGCTTTTGCAATCTAGCCAACGGAAATCATAAAATTGCTTTCGAGAAATTCACTAAAGTCAGGAGCATTCTTGATAACTATCCTAATTTGAAGAAGGATCTCGCAAAAAGATACGCTAGAACCTTAGCCAATTTGGTAGCGTCTCTGATAGACTTGAAGCAGTATGATGCCGCTAAAGAAGTTATTCGAGACATGCGAGCGCTTCCTGGTATTTCAGGATTTGAAAGCATAGATATAGAGATGAACATATTTAAAACATGTTCTGTCGCTGAGCTTCGGATTTGCCATCGTATGGGTGATTTTGAGGGTGCGATTAAAATCGTAAATAAGATCATTCCAATCATAGAGAAGTATGATGATAAGCTTCATAAAGAGCAAGAACTGAGCTTCTTCTACCATATAGCTTATACTTATTTTGGAGCGGGTGATTACAAAGAAGCCCTGTCATGGATTAATAAGGTATTGAACGATAACGAGAATACCCTACGTCAAGATGTATATTCATACGCTAGACTTTTCAATCTGGTTATTCACTATGAGCTTGGAAATTTTGATTTGCTGGAATATATCACCAAATCAACACAGCGATATTTATCTAAGCGCCAAAGAGATTTCCAATTGGAGTTAAAAGTAATTGATGGCATTCGAAAGCTAATTCGAATGAATGATCCTGTCGATCAGAAAGAGCTCCTAATAAACTTGAGGGATAGCTTGAGCAAAATGGTAATGAAGCCAGAAGATGAAATTATTCTCCGCTATTTTGACTTTATTAAATGGACTCAGAGCAAAATTGAAGGGAAATCAATGGCTGAAATTATTCGCAATACTGGCAGCAAAGTAAAGGCATAAAAAAAACCGGCGATGAGCCGGTTTTTTTACGTTTGTTATTTTTACTTGGAAATCACCAAGAATTCTGTCCTTCTGTTCTTTTGATGCTCTTCTTCAGAACATTCTACTCCGTCTTTACATTTGTTAACTAGCTTTCTTTCACCCATACCTTTCGAAATCATCATACTTCTTTTGACACCCTTCGAAATCACGTAGTCAACAACTGCTGTGGCTCTTTTCTGTGAGAGCTCGTCATTGAATGGGTAACTACCTCGGCTATCACAATGTGAACGAATTTCAACTTTCAAATTAGGGTTGTCCTTGAATAACTTAACCAGCTGGTTGAGATACGGCTCTGCATCTGGGCGAATGTCCCATTTATTATAATCCCAATAGATGTTAGGAACTGCATAGGCAAATTCTCCATCCTTATCCAAGTTACCTCCAGTGCCACTTCCATTTGGATTTCCGATATCTACTGGATTGGAAACAATCAATTGTTTCATTTCGAATATTAATGGGATTTCTTCAGAAGAAGTTTTTCCTATAGTAGAAATCTCCTTGGTCTGTGCGAAATGTCCATCATCTTCAATCTTCACGCGATAATTCTTGCCTGGCTGCAATGGATATGCAAACTCACCATTCTCGTCAGAGTAAATAACTTCCTCTGTCCCGTCGGTTAAGTTCATGATCGTGATTTTAGCTCCTCCAATTGGCATAACATCTTCAATTCCCGTAACTAGTCCTTTCAAGGTTAAAACAGGATTGAAGATTTCAAATTCATAAATTTGATCGGCACCCATTCTGTTAGATGATAGATAACCTTTAGAACCGGACTCTGTGAAAACAATACCAAAATCATCGTTCGGTGAGTTCATCGGATAACTCATGTGGTATGGTTTTGACCAATCACCACTGCGATTAACGCTGTAAAGAATATCCTGTCCTCCTATAGTTGTATGAGAATCTGAAGAGAAATAGAGTGTGTCTTTGTTTTGATAGAAGGGGAATACTTCATTTCCAGTTGTATTTACGTTTGCACCCAAATTCACTGGTGAACTCCAATTTGTTTCTTGTAAAGTCGATTTGTAAAGATCCATTCCTCCAAATCCACCTGATTTATTGGATGAGAAATATAAAGTACTTCCATCACTCGAAAGGCTAGGATGGGCAAACATGAAATTCTCATCATTAAAAGGAAGTGCCTTAGGTTCAGACCAATTCCCTTCAGCCGACTTGTTGCTGTAGTAGATTTGAGTGTTATTCACATTGGTAGCGTCTTTGTCTAATCTTTTGCCATCATAGTTGCTTCGTGTGAAATACATCACTTTTCCGTCTTTTGACAAACATGCAATTCCATCATGGTAATTTCCGTTCAAGGCTGTCATGGCTTGTGGAGATGCCCACGAGCTTCCATCTTTTTTCACGTAGTACAAATCAGTATACGAAAATCCCGTGTATGGATCTTTGGCGCCCGAAACAACTTTTTCTCCTGAGACAAGAATTCCATCTTCATAAGGCATTGGAGAATAGATGGTCCTAAGCCCAGGGATATTCAATGGCTTCACGCTGTAAAGTGCAGAATCTCTTTTCAAACTGCCTATATTTTTACAAGCTGATGAAAGTGCAGTCACCACTTCATTTCCACGATCTCTAACTAAAATGGCCTCAAAAACTTCTTGAGCTTTAGTATAATTTTCGCTGGCCATCAATGCTTTTCCATATTCAATTCTATCTGTATCAGACATCTCAGGCTCAACACTTGCGATTGCATATGATTCTGCAGCCTTAGCATATTGACTTGTTCCCATATATGCTCGGGCAAGACTCATTCTACCAGCAAAATCCTCTTTCTTGGATAAGCCTTTTTCAAGCAAATTGATCGATTCATCATACTTCATATCATCAAAAGCAGTCTTCCCGCTTGAAATGTATAATGAAGCACAAGATGACATGAGCATAGCAATGCTCAATATTCCTATTATAACGGAGATTCTTTTCATACCTTAAAAGTATCTTGGAGACCTTGTTTTAATCTGTACGTTTTTACCAAAATCAAATGCTATCATTATTTCATGAGAGCCACTGCTGTAGTCAGCAATGTCGGTCAGTGTATAGTCATAAGCATAGCCCGCTCTTAATTGCGGCGTGATATTGTATTCTAACATTCCCACTAGCGCATCACCTGAGCGGTACCCAGCTCCTAACCAAAATTTCTGGAAGAATAGGAAGTTGCAATTGATGTCAATCTCAACAGGAGCCGCAGGCTCATACTTTACGAGTATAGAAGGCTTCACTGCGAAAATGCTACTGGTTTCAAAAACATAGCCTGTGTTCAAGTAGTAATGTTGCGTGAAATAGCTATCCTCATCACTGTTCTCCGATATAATTCCTTTATCGATAGAATAGATGGTAGGAACTGACAGTCCAGCATAGAATTTCTCTGTATAGTAATACATTCCAAAACCAAACTTGGTAACCATTTCATTGCTGATATTGCCCTGAGCATACAGAGGGTCATCATTGTCCCAAACAACAAGATCATTCAAATTGGCAGAGTAACTTGAAATTCCAGCTTTTAAGCCAAAAGACAAATGACCTACACCCAAATCAAGTTTGTAACTGAGATTTCCAGAAACATCTAATGCGCTGGTAACACCAAGTTTGTCATTTGTCACCAATAGGCCAACTCCCAATTTGTTTTTGGCAATTGGTCCGTCAATAGAAAACACTTGACTGACAGGCGAGTCATCAAATTTCACCCATTGACTTCGATGCAAAACACTTGCACTGAAATACTCATGAGTACCAGCATAGGCTGGATTCAACAGCAATCCGTTGAACATGTACTGACTCACCATCATTTCTTGCTGTGCAAAAATGCTTACAGTGCTAAATGCCAATACAACTAGTAATAGAACTTTTTTCATCGTTCAGTATTGTTATGCCTTAACGGCGTAAATCCACATATGTATTTAGAGACTTGCTTGAAGCGTCGAACACAACATAATATGTTCCTTCAGGAAGCTCATCTCCATCATTATTTTTTCCGTTCCAGGAGTTATCGTAGTTCTTCTTTTCATAAACTAGATTTCCCCAGCGGTTAAATACCTTGAGTGTATTCTTTGGATATTGATCCAGTCCTAAAATGATATAATTGTCATTGTAATTATCACCATTCGGAGTAATTCCTGTTGGAAGTTGCAACTCTTGAGGACCTGTTAATACGATAGTGGTATCTAATTGACATCCATTATTGTCTATAACAGTTAATGCATAAGATCCAGCAGGTAATTCTTCTGGAGTATTGTTGCCATCTTGTATTTCAACTGGGCCGCTCCATTGAAAGTTATAGGCAGGAGTTCCGCCGTCTGCAACTACCTCGATAGATCCGTCAACAGCATTTAAACCGCTTACATTATATCCATTGTCGTAAAGTGAAACCGTGTATTGAACACTCAATGCTGTTGGTTCGCTAATAATGTAGTTAGCAGTTGAACTACAACCTTCCGAATCGGTTACGAGAACATCATAGCTTCCGCCTGAAAGACCATTAATGTCCTCATCAGTGCTGATTTCAACATCATCAAGTGTCCATGAAATATTGAATGGTCCTGTTCCATTAGAAATGCTCAAGTCTATTGCTCCATTGCCATCACCAAAACAAGAGATAGCTGTGGTTTGTCCATCTAAGATAATCGCCTGAGGACCATCTACAGTGATTGTTTCAACCAAAGTACATCCGTTTGTATCAGTTATAGTTGCAGTATAATCTCCAGCCAAAAGGTCTGTTGGATCTGTTTCGTCATTTGAAATTGAAGTTGGACCAGTCCAAACGACATTGTAAGATTCAGTTCCTCCAGCAGGATTCAATGAAATTTCACCGTTGGCCTCACCACAAGTTGAAGCGATTGTTCTGATATCTGTCACCAACTCTGTTGGTTCTATTATCTCGAATTCTTCAGTTCCAGAGCAGTTGTTGCTGTCATCTACACTGATAGTATATGTTCCCGCACCTAAACCCGAAAGAACCTCAGTAATTTCAAATGATCCATTCCATTGAATATTGTAGACTCCATTTCCTCCCATGACGTTGGCGTCGATACTTCCGTTTTCATCACCAAAGCAAAGAGGTGCAGTTATCGCAGGGTCAAAGCTAATTACAGCCGGTTCAATTAAGTTTACAATCGCCTCCGTGAAGCATCCTGAAGCATCAGTTACTACTAGGTTGTACGTTCCTCCAGAAAGATTCGAAATTGAAGGCCCAGAAGCAATGATGTCTCCTGTCCATTCGTAAACATAATCAGGATTTCCGCCACTAGCAGATGCAGTAATAGCGCCATCTGCAGCACCGAAGCAAGTTATATTGACACCATCATTGTATTCAGTGATATCCAAATCAACAACGATCTCTTCAGGTTCAGTCAATTCAAATTGAAGCGTTTGACTGCAACCGTTCGCATCTTCTATAACAACTTCATAAGCACCTGCACAAGCATCAATGAAGTCTTCTTCGAAGTTCACCTCATTGTCTTCATCATCTCTCCAAACAAAAGAGTAAGGAAGTACTCCTCCAGTTACTGTCAGGTCTACAAATCCATCACAAGCATCAAAACAAGAAATATTGAATCCATTTCCGTATTCAAGAACATCAGATGTGACCTCCAACGGTTCATCAGGCTCAGTTACTTCGTAACATTCACTTGTCTCACAACCGCTGTCATCAATGACCGTCAGGCAATACAGTCCAGCACCTAAACCTTCAATACTTAAGTCATTACTGTAGAACCCACCATCTAAAGTCCACTCGATTGTAAAATCAGGGACTCCGCCTTCAATCAAGGCTGTGATCGATGCTGTTTCATCTCCGGCACAGGCAACAGTAAAGATTCCGTTTCCAGGAGCCAGAACTGTTAGAGATAAATCAAACAATGGAGGGTCTTGAAGAATTACTTCTTCAGAATAAGTACATCCGTTTAAGTCAGTGACTGTAACGGTATATGTACCGGCCTCAATGTTGGTGATCACGTTACCTGAACATGGGCAACTTGGTCCAGTCCATTCATAAACGTATCCTCCGGCACCACCAGTTGCAGATACGGCTAGAGCTCCATCGTCATAATCATAACAAGTTACTGGTGTGATACTGTCTACAGTGATATCCATTTCTGTTGGTTCGTCAAGAACAATTGTTCCTTCAGATTCACAGTCATTTGAATCAGTAATAGTCCATGTATATGAACCTGCAGGTAAATCAGTAAGCGTAGCAGCTTCTGGATCATTGGCCCCAATGTCGTCACCGTTTGACCAATCTATACTAACATAGTCGCCACTTCCACCAAAGAATTGAGGAGTGATTGTTCCATCGCTGCTTCCATTGCAAGAAACATTGAATCCGTTGTAATCAGATAGGATAGGGTCGTCTTGAATTTCTTCTGGCTCAAGTAGTGGGAAATTAGTAGTTGCAATACAACCGTTAGCATCCGTTACCTCTACCAAATAAGTTCCACCACCTAAATCAGATAACGTAGGGCTGGCAGGATTGTTAGCGCCAATAGGACTGGTTCCCCAGTCGTAGCCGTAGCAATAAGGGTCGAACAGTCCACAATCTGGAGTTCCACCGCTAACACTCACCGAAATTTGGCCATCATTTGCACCGAAACAAGAAACATTGTAGCCACCTTCAAAATTTGTCACTTCGACAAATATATCCATCACTTGAGGGGCAACCAATACGATGTCTTGAGAAACTGAGCAACCGGTTTCGTCGGTAACAACTACTGTGTAAACACCTTCAAACAATAGGTTGATGTCTTCATCCATACTTCCTGGGAAGAACAATAGCGGATCTGGAAGCCATTCAACTTCAAGCACTCCTGTTCCACCTGAAACACTGATGTCAATAGCGCCATCATTCTGACCAACACAAAGTGGTTGTGTGATCGATTCAACAACTATTTCAATTTCAGCCGGTTCAGAAATGGTGAATTGTGCTACTTGTTGACAACCGCCAGCATCAGTAACTATCACTTCGTAATCTCCCGCACAACCAGCGAGAATATCTTCGTCGTTGCTCAAGAATTCATTCTCAAAGCTCCATTCGTAGGTGAAATCTGGAAGACCACCAGCAATTGAAATGTCAATTACCCCGTCGCATTCGCCGAAACATGAAGCAGCTTCAGGAGTTGCTGTCACAACAATTTCATCTGAAGTAGCGACAATAATATTTTGAGTTTCAGTGCAACCCTGAGCATCAGTAACAGTAACAGTATATGTTCCAGAATTCAATCCTGTAAGATCTTCGTCTATCGATGTGAACAAATCTGGACCTGTCCATTCGAATCCAAATCCTCCGAAACCACCTGTAACAGTAATGTCAATTGTACCTAATCCTGCAAGAGGGTCAAGGCATGGGTTTGGTGTAGATGTAAAGTCAATGTCTATTGAAGGAGGACAAAGTATTTCAATGTCTTCAGTGTATTCGCAATCATTGCTGTCAGTTACAACGAGTGTATAAGTGCCGCATTCTAAGTCAGTAAGACTTGTAGATGCACCCAAGAATAATCCTCCATCAAACCATTGAATAGAATAATCTGGTGTTCCACCATCTATAACGATACTGATTGAACCGTCGCTAGCATCTGGACAAGAAACGTTGAACCCTCCTGGATAAGTGCTCACCGTGGCATCTACTGAGATTGGTTCCCCTGGTTCTCCGATGACGATTGTAACATCATCATTGGAGCTACATCCGTTAACGTCACTAACAGTTACCGTGAAAGTTCCACTAGGAAGGTTTGTTGCAACGGGTGATTGAACTGCAGCATCGTGGCTCCAGCTGTAGAAATATGGTGTGCAACCTCCAGTAGAAGTTACAGTAGCGATACCGGTTTGATCTCCGTTACAAAGGACATCAACAGTGCCGACCAACTCAATCTCCATAATTTCAGGCTCATCCAAGGTAATAGTCTCTGTTACCTCACAACCAGCATCATCAACGATTGTAGCTGTGTACGTTCCCGCACAAAGATCTATTGCAATCGGGCCGGTTTGATTGTCGTCATCATCCCAAGTAATAATGTAAGGTTCAACACCTCCAGTAATACTTAAGCTTATGCTGCCGTCACATTCACCGAAACAAGAGATAGGGAAGCAAACGTAATCTGAAAGTTCAACATCTTCGACTTCCAACACATCAGATTCTATAACATCTATACAATCAGTGCCAATACAGCCATTGTCGTCTGTTACAGTAACACAATAAGTTCCAGTTTCAAGTCCACTAATATCTTCATCATTACTGGTAAAGCCATTTGGCCCTGTCCATTCTATGGTTAAAGGGAGTGTTGCATTGATTACAGTCAAATCGATTTCGCCAAAATTCACATCGGCACAATTGACGGGATCAGTGCTTAACTCTAATTCTATACTTGTAACCGTAATGTCGGCAGTTGCTGTTGTGATACAATTCGAAACTTGGCTAGTGATAGTATATGTTGTTGTTACTAGCGGGCAAACTTCAGTTGTTGTTTCTGTTGGAGAGCTCACTCCATCTAAAGGAGACCATTCGAAAGTCGCAGATCCACCAGTTTCTACATCAGCAGTTAACTCGGTGCACTCTCCCAAACAAATGGTGTCAGTCTCTGGGCTGACAGAAGCTAGTAAGAAGTCTTGTATGTAAAAGTTTACACTGTCCTGAACCCCATTATTGCAGAGCGGGTTGGCTAAGTAGATGGTTAGATATTCCTCACCTTCAGGGATTCCATCTGCAATCGTTGTGAGATCAATAGAAAAGGTCGTTTCGTTCGGAGGGATAATAACCGTAAGTGGATCACCAGGTGTTCCAGTGCCTACTTGAGGTGTGTAATCAACTCCATCAGTAGCAGTACCGCCAATCCAGAAAGTAACTACTTGTGCATTTGGGGTTGCAAGTGGACGAACAAATGATATGCTACCGTCGTTACAACCTTCAATCATTGTTTCAATTCCTCCAGCTGTAGCTGTAAGAACGGTAACTGGATTGGACTCAATTTTCTCAACAAAAACTGCTGAATCATAAAGTCTGTCTGTACCATCTGCTATGATTAGCTCAAGGTGATAGGTTTCGCAAGGAATGAGGTTTCCAACTGATGCTTGTAGATTTATCGTAAATCCATCGTATTGGATATTCTGTCCAGGAGGAATCTGATTATTCTGATAGTATTGAGGAAATGATCCCGGATTTATAGTATTAATTGCAACTGGTGTTGATGGTGTTCCAGGAATAATTGCAATCGGAACATCAACTCCTACGCCAGGACCTGAGATGTAAAACCCAAAGACATCATTAAACGGCGAGCCAACCCATTCTAAGTACTCTTCAGAAGCGAAGGTGTAAGAGAATTTAAGACTATCTCCTTGTGGGACAACATCAAACTCGAACAATGCCGCATCAAATGTAGTTCTGTCTTGAGCATTGTTGAGGAGCTGGTTGCCCGGCCACTCATTGTCGTAAAAATCACAGTTTTGACAAACGCCACCAATAATTTGAGGCAATCCACTAGCGTTGTTAGGACCAAGTGCATTGATGATATTACCGGTTGAAAGGATGATTCCTTCACTGGTGCCTATTTCGGTGCCATTTGCATAGTAATATGCATAAGCACTGTCGGCAGCATTGACGTTCACATTGCTGATGCTAACACCAACGCCAACAAGGTTTTGAGCAATTTCTTGCGGACTCAAAGTGGCGTCGAGCGTGAGCTGGGCTTTTAGGCCTGAGCCTATTAAAAGCATTGCACAAATAAGTGCATAACACGTTTTGACCTGAATTCGTATCATAGGGTCATTCTTGAATAAATGAATGAATTAATATCTCTTCTGAAAATCTCATTGATTGTCAGGTCCTCCCATTCGAAACATCTTACAACGATCTAAAAAATCTTGTTCTGAATATTCTGCGAGGATTGACACTTTATGCAGTGAAGTCTTTTCTAAGACAACACCTTTTACTTGATTGAAATTTTCATCCAAACTAAGCGAGTTACTCGGGCTAATGCTGAACATTAATACTTCAGCTGGTATGCATGCCTGCTTAACTTTAATTTGATCATTGGTTTTAAACGTTCCGTCAATCTTGAAATAATCATCAGGAGTGAGGTTTTCAATTTGAATAAACATCACTCTTTCCTGTGGTGAATCTGATTGAGCATTCGCGGAAAAGGTTCCAATTCCCAGAAAAACGACGGTGATTAATAAGAAAAGACTTTTGTTTAGTAAGGAAGTTTTATAGTTCATGATGTAGACAATTTCAAAATATTACTGCAAGTGTTTGGTTAGACAAAGATGTTAAAATAATCCGATTAATTAGGGTGTCAAAGCTCACATATCAATTGGAGGGAGTTTGGATTTCAAGATTTGCGCTGTCTTGTTGCTTCATAAAGCGCAATTCCCGCTGAAACTGAAACGTTTAAAGATCCGGTTTTTCCAAGCATAGGAATCTTGGCTAATTCATCTGCCTTTCGCAAGACTTCTGCCGAAACACCAGTGTCCTCAGCACCCATGACTATCGCTAAAGGTCCGTTCAAATCTATTTCGTGCAATTCTGCAGAAGCTTTTTCAGTGAGGCAAACAACGCGAAGTCCAGCTCGTTGTAAATCCTCTACAGCTTTTGAAGAGGAGTTCACTTTACAAACTGGAAGTCTTAAAAGAGCTCCAGCTGATGTTTTGACAGAATCAGGACTAACTGCTGCGCTTCCCTTAAACGGGATTGCAACTGTATGAGCGCCAAGGCATTCTGCACTCCTGACTATCGCGCCAAAATTTCGGATGTCTGAAACTCCATCCAACAAAACCACCAAGGGAATAATTCCTTTTTCAAATAGTCCAGTGATTATTTCGCCCATATCAGCGAATTCAATCGGTGAAATTAATGCCACTGCCCCTTGATGATTCTTTCGAGTGAATCTATTCAAACGTTGAAATGGGACGATTTGAAATGGGACGTTATGGGCTTTCAACGTTCCCATCAATTCTTTACTGAGATCTCCTTCGAGTCCAGTTTTTAGGAATACCTTATCTATCGATTTTCCTTCTTCTAAAGCTTCTAGAATAGGACGTATTCCAAATATCATTGGTTGATTCATAGCGTGTTAGTCGTTGTATATTCTTCCGTTTCTCCAACTGTCTACGGCCCTTGACCAAGAACTTTTGTAGATCGGGTCTCTCAGGAGTATATAGTGATTGGATGAAATCGAATTCTCCATTTTTCTAAAAGTGAAACTCAAGGTGTTAAGGTTATTCTCTTCTCCGTAAAGCCAAACTTCAGCGCCGGTTTTGGTAATGACTTTGTTCGGATTTCCATAGACTATATGTACCAAGCCCCGGTCCGATTTCCAACCCTCAATTTGACAGGCGAAGTAAGTATTAGCCTCTTCTACCCGCGAATAATATACCCGAATCAAGTCTCGAGCTTTTTCCGCACTGCCTCCGCAATCTATCCAAAAGTCATCCATTCGCTGTTTAGCCTCCGTAGACAAAGCAATATCTTCATATTCGCTTTTGGATGTAATGTAACGCAAACTGAGAATCATCTCTTCCAATCGAGTGATTCTTGGATAGTCTTCATGCCGCACTTGGATTCCAAGACCTGCAGTACTATTTTCATCCAAACTAATCAATAAATATCCCTTTACGCAAAATACGGTCAAGATAGAATTCGAACTTGAGATGTTCCTTTCTTCAATTATTTCGAGCTTTTCTAATGGATTTGGATACGAATAATAGAATGGGGGAGGAGGCAGATTATTCGAATCAAAGTAATTCCGCAAATAGAAATTAGTCCGATCACGATCGCGGTATACTATATCTACCAATTCACCTTCATTCACACTATTTCCGAAAATCACATTGCCATTGCCATGATCTTTCAATAAGAAATTGTCCTCGTTTTTAGTGTTTGATTTGTCGAAACTTAAGCCCTCAGATATCGATTGCCCTTTAATAAGATCCTCAATCTTGAAGTTGATTGTACCTTGAATTGAGTCATTCAATGCCAACTTAAAAACGCCCTTCAGATCTTTTGCTTTTCGTGTTTGGTTGGTGTCAATCAGATTAATTCGAGAGCTGTCAATCAATTGATTGCCATTGTATAGAAAGAGGCTAATTTGAACATTGGAACGAAAAGGTTCCTCTGGACTCATTCGAGCATATAAAAGCTCCGAAGTGTTGATCTTGTAGTGGACTTCACTGCTGTCATTGCTACTGTGAAATAGTTTTAAGGCTGGGTGAATGGCTTGACTTTCAAGGTCGTAAGGTTGTGAGCTTCTCGTAACTGTGCCTGGTCCCGTGCTCGAACAAGCTGAGAATAATGCAGCAATTAATAGGGCTACTAAGCTATAGGTTAAGGCTTTATTCATCTGAATCCTCCTCAATTTGTCCGTCATTTTCTAAGGCCTGCTGAAAAAAGACCTTGTCCGTATCATTAATCAGCGACTTCTTAGAACTAGCCCCCATGATTCTTAGCTTCTCTACCTTGCTGAGAACATTACCTCTTCCTTCACTTAGTCCATTAACGGCTTCTCCGAAAGTTTTTTGGGCTGTGTCCAATTGCACTCCCGCCTTTTGCAGCTTTTGAACAACTGTTACTACCTTATCATAAAGTCGACCGGCTTCAATTGCTATTTCAGCAGCATTTTTATTCGTGTATTCGTGTTTCCAAATACTGGATATGGTTCTGAGTGTGGCAAGCAGAGTTGAAGGAGTAACCATCACAATCTGTCTCTGCCATGCAAAATCATACAAATCTTTATCAGCCTCTAATGCCATTCCGAACGAAGCTTCAATGGGAAGAAAGAGCAAAACGAAATCAGGTGTGTGAATCCCTTTGGCAGAGGTATATGATTTAGAATTTAAATTTTTAATGTGGTTTCTTAAAGACTCAGTATGCTCTTTTAGAAATTTGGATTTCAGGGTCTTGTCTTCTGTGTTGAAGTAGAGCTCATAGGCTTTCAAAGAGACTTTAGAATCTATGATAACATGCTTGTCGTCAGGAAGATTGATGATTACATCGGGCTGAATTCGTCTGCCATCTTCTAGGGTAGATGATGATTGCAGCTCGTACTCTCGGCCTTTTGTCAATCCTGAGTTTTCAAGAATTCTTTCCAAAATCAACTCGCCCCAATTTCCTTGAGTCTTGCTTTCTCCTTTGAGGGCTTGTGTTAATTCTCTGGCCTCAGCACTCATAGTTTGATTGAGTTCCCGCAGGTGCTTCAATTCTTGTTTCAGAGCTGAGGTTTCTTCTGTCCGTTTAATAAACGTTTCATTGACAGTAGTTTTAAACTCCGAAATATTTTTGCCAAATGGTTCCAGCAATGATTTCAGACTTTCTACGCTACTCTGCTTGAAGGTGGCACTTTTCTCTTCAAAGATTTTATGAGCGAGATTTAAGAATTCTGATTGAAGTTCTTTTTTTGTTTTTTCAATTTCTTCGGCCCTTTTCGAAACGGATTCTTCAAAATCGTTTACTCGCTGTTTTAGACCTGAGTTTTCTTCACTGAGTTTTATAATTCTATCATTAAGATTTGAATTCAATTCCTTCTCTTTCTCAACCGCTTCACTCAATCGTATCACTTCTGGAATTTCAAAAATGTCAAGCTTTGATTTAGAGTGCTGGTATTTCGCAAAGAGGTATCCAATGGCCAATCCCAGCAGTAACGCAAATAAAACTAATATGAGAGTGGTGATTAACATGAACGGCAAAGATAGGGCTGGAATACTTTAAAATAAACTGGTAAATCCAAAATGAATTTTAGCCGCTCGAAATAATATTGGATTGTCGAATCCTTGCCCCAAGGCATAGCTAATCGAGAATATTCCCGCTTTGGTTTCGAAACTAATTCCCGTTCCAAATCCCATCGGACTATCCTCAATGGTCAAGTCGACACTTTCCCGCTTGTACCATCCAGAATCAAGAAAGACGAAATATCTTGAATTCAAGCCCAAAAGATAGCGCCACTCGATTGTTCCCACAGCATATTGATTGGCAAAAATAGATTCTTCATCAAAGCCTCTGAGGATTTTTATTCCTCCAATTCTATACATTTCATTGTCGAGAATTAACGGGTTTTCTGTAATCGCTCCTCGAATTCGGAATTGAATACACATCTTCTTTCCCAATGCTTGAAAGTATTGAAAGTCATTGCTTATACTGTATTGTGAGCTTTTTTCGGGCAGAAAACTACCGTCATTCAGCAGCAATGAATCCCGAATCCTTTTGGTTCCCACCATACCGGTAAGGTTCAAAACATATCCACTTCTTGGATTGAATCGATAGTCCACCTTTTGATAATCTAACTCTAAACCATAAGACGTAGTTCTCAAGTTCCCTAGAGCTGCGCTTGAAGTCGTTGTGCTTGTTAACTTATTCGCTTGAGATTGCGCTACAAAAGCGGATATTTTATTTCCCCCACGCAGCAGGTAGCCCAATTCAAATCGAGAGTCAACGGTGCTGAATGTGCTGTCCCTTCTGTATATTTTAAGTTGCCCTCCGAATACAATTGGTGTTGAGAACAGGTAAGGGTATTGCATCTGCAAGAATACATCCTGTGTCTCCGATTGTAATTTTCTCCAGGCAAGATTAAAAAGCTCCCCTCTTTTCAGTGCATTTAAAAGCTTCAATTCCAGCTGACCAGTGATCACCACATCGCCTGTCACTGCATCCGGTTGAATTCCCACTACTCCGTTCGCAAAACTGGCTTTTTGCTCTACCAAATAGAGATAAACATTAGCCTGATTGGCAGCAAATAGGATCTCTGTTTTCTTTTGTTCTTGAAGGAAAGGTATTTCCCGAATCTTGGTGCTAATTCGTTGAACCAGTTTTTCGCTATACGGCATACCTGACTTCAGTTCTAAGTAATTCCGAATAAATGCAGGATTCACTTTTGCCCCAGAACGCAACAAAATACTGTCAAAAGTCACAAAAGGTCCCTTTTGAATGTATAGTTCTGCATTTAATGTGTCGCTCTTCCAATCGAGATTTTGAAATGAAACTTGAGCAAAGGGATACCCATTGTTCTCGAGTTTTTTTAGAGCGAGTTCATGGTAGAGGCTAAAAGTAGAAAGCTTAATTTCCGATTTACCAGCTTTGAATCGAAATCCTATTTGGCCCGGATCATTAATTAGTCCTATAGAATCTTTAATTTGAAGCTCTCCCCATTTTAGTCGGGGTCCGAGATGAACCAAGGCTTTTGTATTCGAACTGTCACCAGAAAGCGAATCAATCGATGCGCCTAAATAGCCTCGATCCCATTGCTGATAAAGCCAGGAATTGAGAACTTGTTTCAAACTCTTGCTTTCCTTTATTGGTAGAGTTTCTAGATATAATTCTTGGTTTTGCTCCGTAGTGTATAATTCAACCTGGGCCCAACTGCATGAAATTGCAAAAAGGAAACAAACGAAGACTAGAGGCCTTCTGCAATTTATATGGCCTAACCGCCTGTTTAAAGGGCAATTAATGTCTATAGGACTGCGTTTGCTTTGTAGGTTATTCACAATTTGTTGAAAAAGGAAGAGACTTTGAATTCCTTTACGGATGATAAAGCTCTAAATTTGTGACACATTGTGCCAAATTTTAAGCATGAAACGTATAAGCTATCTTCTAATTGTTCTCTTTGGTCTAGCATTGTTGGCTTCTTGCGGTCAACAAAAGCAAAGTTGCGCTGCTTACGATAATGTCGAAGCACCAATTCAACACTAAGCTATTAAAGGAATGAAATTTTCAAATCCTGCTTAATATCAGGATGGATACTGTATGCAACTGGGCACTCTTCAGCAGCATTCTGCAACATTTTGCGCTGCTTTTCAGATTGACCCTCATCTAGAATTTCAATTTCAATTTCCAATACGGAAACCCGTCTAGGGTTAGCTACCATGATTTTATTGATAGAGCTGGACTTAATCGAAAAAGGAATCCCCTTTTCATTTGCCAAAATGCCCATAACTGTGATCATACATGTCAAGAGGCTTGCTCCAATCAAGTCTGTTGGAGAAAAATACTCTCCCTTACCCTTATTGTCTGTGGGTGCATCAGTGATCAATTCATTGCCCGAAGGCAAGTGAGTGGATCGAGTTCTTAAATCTCCGAGATACTCTACTTTAATCTTTGCCATAAACTTTTTAAGGGTGAAAAGTGTTCTTTATTTGTATTTTTGATGTATGCTTGGTAAAGTTAAGGCCTTGTCGCTTATATACGGGATAGTTATATCCTTATTCTTGGTTATTTCTTCAGATTCTCTCGCTCAGGAGTCCGATGATTCGCCCACTATCATCTATAACAAACAAATGGCAGGGGGATTGGACATCCATACCAATGGATTTGGAGCATTTTTTCAACTGGGAAAATACAGAGGAGTTAAAAATATTTTGCTTTTCAATGTTGATTTGGTCACCATGAAGCATGAAAAGGAAGTTAAGTCATACAATCCGGTGTATGAAGATTCGCGCAGCTATGTTTACGGCAAGCTGAACAATTTTTACACACTAAGGCCAATGATTGGCAAGAAGAGGGTGCTTGCTCAGAAAGAGAGAAGAAGTGGAGTTCAGGTTTCTTACCAGTGGTTAGTTGGGCCAACAATTGGAATCACCAAACCCATCTACCTAGAAATCGGTTACCCTTCAATTCCTTATGATTATTTGAGCGTAGAAAAATACAACCCAGAACAGCATTTTTTTGATGATATTTATGGAAGAGCTTCAGGATTAAGAGGTGTTTCAGAACTTGGTATTGTTCCTGGGGGATCGTTTAAATTCGGATTGAACTTCGAATACTCTAACCAAAAAGACCGAATGAAAGGGCTAGAAGTTGGGGCAGTCCTTGACTTTTATTGGAAGAAGGTTCCAATCATGGCCGAAGAGTACGTAGACGCTAACCGCCAGTATTTCCTTACACTTTACCTGAATTTATTTTTCGGGAAGAAGTATATTCAACGATGACAGAAAACAATTCAGATTCAGCTGTGCTCCAGCGAGTTCCTAAGCCGAAATGGCTAAGAGTTAAACTGCCAACGGGACAGAGCTATAAAAATGTTCGAGAAATTGTCTCTGAGCATAAATTACACACCATTTGTGAAAGTGGAAATTGCCCTAATATGGGTGAGTGCTGGGGAGCTGGTACTGCTACATTCATGATTCTCGGTAATATATGCACTCGCTCTTGCGGATTCTGCTCGGTAGCCACTGGCAAACCCTTGGAAGCTGATCCCTTTGAACCGGCAAGAGTTGCTAAATCTGTAGCGTTAATGGGAGTGAAGCATGCAGTGATTACTTCTGTCGATCGCGATGATTTGTCGGATGGAGGATCAGAAATTTGGGCTCAAACCGTAAAAGCAATTCGGAGGAAATCTCCAGAAACGACTTTGGAGACACTTATTCCAGATTTTGCTGGAAACTGGGAGAATTTGCAGCGGATTATAGATGTCGCCCCGGAAATTGTCTCTCATAATTTGGAAACAGTTCGCAGACTTACAAAACAGGTAAGAATACAAGCGAAATATGATAGGAGTTTAGAAGTTCTTCGTCGATTGAAGCAAGGAGGGATGAAAACCAAGTCTGGCGTTATGCTTGGCCTAGGAGAATCAGTTGATGAGGTGCTAGAAACAATGGAAGACCTGAGATCAGTAAATGTTGATGTACTGACTTTGGGCCAATACCTTCAACCAACGCCTAAGCATCTACCAGTGAAAGATTTTGTACATCCTGAACAATTTAGGGAGTATAAAGAGGTAGGATTAAAGATGGGGTATAGATTTGTTGAAAGTGGCCCATTGGTGCGTTCTTCCTACCATGCAGAAAAGCATTTGTTTTAAGAAATTAGGGAAATAGACATTATACTTGTATAGAAATTATAGTTTTTGGAGAAATGAGACTTTAGAAGATGTCTACTTTATTGTAAATTGCCGCTCGATCCAAAAACCTGGAATCTAATATAGTCAAACATGAAGATGAAATTTTTACTCGCGTCAGTCGTAGTATGTGCCGTTGGAAGCATTCTCTACATATCTCAACCGAATAAGGTTGCAGATTTTTCCCCACGTGGAAATAACGTTTCTCAAGATGCAGCAGGAGCTGCTGAAGTCTTAAAAAGGCTGAGAGCAAATGTGGAAACAGGTGAAGTTGAAGTGGCTGATATCCTGAGAATGAAGAAAGCCTACCAATCAGTAGCCAGAAATGCACCCAAAACTTTAGATATGTCTTGGGAACAAATGGGGCCAAATAATATTGGTGGACGCACAAGGGCAATTCTTGCCGTTGATAACAACACTATTTTTGCTGGTTCAGTTTCAGGCGGTTTATGGAGAACAACAAATGCCGCAAACAATTGGGAAATGGTTGAATCATTCCCCGGCGTTCCTGTTTCGTGCATCGCCAGAACTGGAAACGGAACAATATTCGTTGGAACAGGTACTTCTTACGATGGTGGTTCTGGAGAAGGGCAAAGTGGATTCGTAGGAACTGGTCTTTACATGTCAAATGATGGTGAGAACTGGCAACTTGTCCCAGGCACTCTTCCAACTTTCTTGAGCAATGGAGCTGATTGGTCTTATATTGATGAGCTAGCTGCTGATCCAAATGATCCGAATAAAGTGTGGATAGCATTTAATGATGGATTAGGTTGGTACAATACAGCAACTCAAGAATTATATGATCCAGGAGAAGATGGTCCTTTGAGTGGACTCACAAATACGGGTTGCGGTGATCTGCAAATATCTCGCGATGGAAGTTTGATGATAGTAGCCGCTGGATCAAGAGCATATCGCTCATTGGATGGAGGTGCCACTTGGAATAGTATGTCATCTGGAACAGATTTAACATTGCTTCCTACGGCTAGTGTCGGAAGAATTGAAATGGCTATCGCTCCAAGCGATGCGAACTATGTTTATGCTTTAATGGCTTCACAATTTGGAGCTTTAAAAGGAGGATATTACAGCACAGACAAAGGTGCTACTTGGCAAATTGGATGGCCAGGTGGAATTGCAGAAATCGATTTGTTCGGATCAAACTCTCAAGGTAGATATGATAATATCATTTCTGTTGACCCAACAGACCCAACACGCTGCATCGCTGGTGGTGTTACCATGTGGCAATTCGGATCTGAAAGCCAACCGGAACAAATAGCATTGAACTTTACTTTCCCCGGCTCATCAATTTATGTGCACTCTGACATTCATGAGTTTGAATGGGCTCCAAATGGAGACTTATATATAGGTACTGATGGTGGTATCCATAAATCTGTTGATGGGGGAACATCATTCTTTACAGCCAACAGAAATTATATTACTACTCAATTTTACGGTATTGCTTACACTCCAGGTGGAGGAGTCGCTGGAGGAACACAAGACAATGGTACTTGGTATGTTCCTTATGACGATACGTACAATGATATCCAAAATGGTGGCGACGTATTTGGCGGAGACGGTTTCGATTGTGAAGTTTCTCAACTTACAGAAACTCCTTTTGGTGTGATTTTCGCGACATCACAATACGGAGTGCTCGCTCGTTTATCGGAAGATGGTGCTGGAGGATCTATTTTGGATGAAGATATTCAGGCACTTGCGAATGATGACGGTCGTATTGGTCAATTCTATACAACAGTACGTTTGTACGAAAACACCGAAGACGAGAATAGTCAGCAGTTCATTGAAGTTGTGAATCCTTTCGGACAGACAGTTACAAGTACTGCTGAAAGTCCAGTTGTTTTGAATATGACTTCCCTAAATCATTCTTTGCCTTGGGAATACACACTTCCATTTGGTGAGTCTTTGAATTTCTACGAAACTATTGAGAGACCCGCATTTGAAAGTCCAACATTGGTTACTGGAAATGATGTTGACTATTTCTGGTTGCCAGGTCAAGCGCTTGATTCTGCTCGCAATATTTGCCAGTATGATTCTACATTGGCTTCTATTGAAGAAGTGATAGTCGGATATGATTATATCGATACTACCATTTTCTTTGAGAATACTGTGATCATTAATGGTATGGAAATGACTGTGATTGATTCATCAACTTTTATCACTGACTCTATACCACAAATCATACTCGATTACACTTACAATGTTGTAGCTACATGTGATTCGGTTTATTACTATGGAGCTGATTCTTTTTCGAATCAAGCTGAGCGTATCCTTGTTCAAGATCAGTATACCTCTATGTTAGCTATCGGCTTTGATGGAAGTCAAGGCGTATGGTTAACAAGACAAGGGTTGAATTTCAATGTTTCTACTCCAGACTGGTGGAAAGTTATTCCGAATTTAGGTTCAGGACAGTCAACCAAAGCTCTCGAGTTTACGGCAGATGGTAAACACCTTTTTGTTTCAACATGGGGCGGAAGACTTTACCGAGTTTCTAATCTGGATCAATTGTGGGCACTTTCAGACGAACAGAATGATGTGAATCTAGGCGTGCTTAACGTGAGCCAAATATTTAGTGCTCCAGGTGGAGATGCTATTACAGGTGTTGCTACAGATCCGAACAATCCT